>Ga0182234_10022_pt1:80000-107426 | contig 107426 bp, 98 predicted proteins | sample hydfratesGB_TM_A_FD_145595 | JGI IMG/M metagenome (GOLD analysis project Ga0182234, IMG submission 145595) | Subsurface microbial communities from deep shales in Ohio, USA - hydraulic fracturing test GB_TM_A | ecosystem: Environmental > Aquatic > Deep subsurface > Shale gas/oil...
AATGCCTCAAGAAGAAAGCCTTTATGATCTAGCAGAATTATTTAAAGTATTTGGAGATTCAACACGAATCAGGATATTATGGGCTTTACATGAAGCTGAAATGTGTGTTTGTGATATCGCTGTATTACTTAACATGACACAATCAGCAATTTCCCATCAGCTGAGAGTCTTAAAACAAGCTAATTTAGTGAAAAACAGAAAAGAAGGCAAAGTAGTATATTATTCATTAGTTGATGATCATGTAAGAGAAATATTTGACCAAGGTCTAATTCATATCAACGAGAAGTAGTAATGCGGTAGAATAGAATATTTTTTGAAGATATTTGGGCAGATATTTAAGTCTTCATTTCAAATGAGCAATGCTTCAAGAAAATTTGAAAAAGACTTGTAGTATTCAAAATAAAATTACAAATAATATTTAGGAGGATTTAATAATGAAAAAGAAATTTATACTTGAAGGTTTAGATTGTGCAAATTGCGCGGCAAAAATGGAAAAGGCTATTAATGAGCTTGATGGAGTGAAAGAAGCTACTGTTAACTTTATGACCACAAAACTCGTTATTGATGGTGAGGATGAAAAAATGCCAACAATAATAGCAGAGGCCGAAAAAATAGTTAAAAAAATTGAACCCGATACAACTATGAAAAAGGCTTAAAGGAGGCTATTTAGTATGACAAAACGACTATGGCGAATAATTATTGGTGCAGCCTTGTTAGCTACAGCAGTATTGCTTAATTTAAATAACGAATGGTTACAGATTGCTCTCTTTATAATAAGTTACATTATTGTAGGTGGAGATGTTGTAAAAAGAGCTGTAAAAAATATTTTTAAAGGTCAAGTTTTCGATGAAAACTTTTTAATGAGTATTGCAACAATTGGTGCATTTTTTATTGGTGAGTATCCTGAAGGTGTTGCAGTTATGCTGTTTTATCAAGTTGGAGAACTGTTTCAAAGCTATGCAGTTGGCAAGTCGAGAAAGTCAATTGCAAGCCTTATGGATATTCGACCAGATTATGCAAATGTTAAAAAAGGCGATGAACTTGTCAAAGTTGACCCAGATGAAGTACAAATTGGAGATATTATTGTAATTAAAGCAGGAGAAAAAATTCCTCTTGATGGCAAGGTAATAGAGGGAAGTTCAATGATTGACACATCGGCACTTACTGGTGAATCTGTTCCTCGTGAAGTAGAAGTAGGAAGTGATATCCTGAGTGGTTGCATCAATATTAATGGAGTTATTACAGCAGAGGTTACCAAGGAATTTGGAGAATCTACTGTAAGCAAAATTCTTGATTTAGTTGAAAATGCAAGTAGTAAAAAATCCAATTCAGAACAATTTATTACTAAGTTTGCGAGATATTATACACCAGTTGTGGTTATAATTGCAGTTTTTCTAGCTATTATACCGCCTCTTGTTATAGACGGGGCGACTTTTAGTGATTGGATATATAGAGCACTAGCATTCCTTGTGGTATCCTGTCCGTGTGCTTTAGTTATTTCAATTCCTTTGAGTTTCTTCGGTGGAATAGGTGGAGCCTCAAAAAAAGGTATTTTAGTTAAAGGTAGTAACTACCTTGAAGCATTGGCTCAAACAGAGATTGTTGTTTTTGATAAAACAGGTACACTAACGAAAGGTGTATTTAATGTACAGGAAATTCATCCAGAAGGAGTTTCCAAAGAAGAGCTACTTGAATTAACTGCATATGTGGAGAGCTATTCCAATCATCCGATTTCACTTTCACTGAAACGTGCATATGGCAAAGAAATAGACAATGGACGTATTTCAGATGTAGAAGAGATATCAGGTCATGGTGTTATTGCAACAGTAGATGGCAAAAAGGTTATGGCAGGAAATATCAAACTTATGAAAATGATGGATATCCCTTATTTCAAGGGAGAGCTGATCGGTACTGCTGTACATGTTGCTGTTAATAATAAATATATAGGTTACATTGTAATTGCCGATGAGGTAAAGGAAGATTCAGCACAAGCAATCAAGGAACTTAAGGCAGCTAATATTAAGCAAACAGTTATGTTGACAGGTGATAATAAAAGTGTTGGTTCAAAAGTTGCTAAAGAGCTTGGTCTTGATAAGGTTTATGCAGAACTATTGCCAGCAGACAAAGTTGAAAAACTAGAAGAATTATTTTCGCAAAAATCTAAAAAAGGTAAACTTGCTTTTGTTGGTGACGGAATCAATGATGCACCTGTATTAGCTCGTGCAGACATTGGAATAGCAATGGGTGGTTTAGGTTCTGATGCGGCCATTGAAGCTGCTGATATTGTAATTATGACTGATGAGCCATCGAAAATTGCTACTGCAATGAAGATTTCTAAAAAGACACTAAAAATTGCACATCAAAACATAGTATTTGCAATTGGAATAAAAATAATTGTTCTTATTTTGAGTGCTTTTGGAATAACTACTATGTGGGCAGCTATATTTGCAGATGTAGGTGTAACTATCATTGCAGTATTAAATGCTTTTAGAGCTTTGAATGTAAAGAATCTATAAACTATTTTTCCTATTCACCCCTTGAATGATACCGATAATTGACGATACAATCAAGGGGTATTTTTTAATTTAAAAACTATAAATGAAAATTGGTTGGGATTTACCTTGAATTAAATGGTTTTAAAGATATGGAGGTTATGTAATTGAAAGTTATTGATGAATGTTGCTGTGAATGTATCACACAAAATTTAAATAGAACAAAGGAGAGTTGCCCTGTCTGTAATAATGAAGGAGTAACAGTTAGTAGGATAACCGTTGAACACTTGGTGACAGATGATTATCGTAATGCCGTTGATGGAGATCAATATAAGATATGCATGAATGAGGACTGCGACGTTATTTACTATAACTTAGATAAAGAAATAAAATTCTTAAAAGACCAAGTTAGGGTTCCTATCTGGTTTAAGAAAGATGCAGATCCTAAGTATGCTTGTTATTGCAGCAAAGTCACAGAAGATCAGGTAATTGAAGCAGTTGTAAAGCATGGTGCGAAAACCGTTAAAGAAGTAAATGCCATAACTGGAGCAATGAAAAATTCGCTTTGTAAGGAAAACAATCCTTTGGGGGTATGTTGTCATAAGATTATTCAGGAAGCCATTGATAAGGGATTAACCATGAAATGATTTGAGTTGATATGTTCTCACGAACAGACAAAACCGTTGATATCTTCCCACAAACGAGAGCCAATGTTGGATATGTTTCCAACTACGAGTGTGGATATGTTCCCCTTAACCATAGGGGTTGAGAACGCAGTTTTGATAGCTATCAAGGCAACTCGAAACATGCTGAAGCCGTAACACTGCTTACGAAGTAAGTAGATGTACGTCTTATGCAAAGTTTTCCCAAGAGAAGCAGAGCTACGATTGGTAGAAAACGACTGCAGAGTGTGTATTATTGATGTCAAGGGTGGAGAAATAATATAATAAGAAACCCCGTAATAAAGGGTTTTTTAGGGTTTTGCTACTTAGTGCAATAAAAATTGCAGTTTGTCGTAAATTTATATTATAAATTAGTCCATAACTTTATTTGGCGTACAAATATTTTTACCATAGAAGAATTATGTGCTAATCCTGTCTTTGACACTTGCAAAGCATAAAAAGCTTGAAACCTATTGTAAATATTAGAATTCAAGCTTTGTGTTTATGTTAAAAAAGTGCGTACTTTTTTTTATTTTTTAGTACATGTATTTAGTAGTTAAAAAACAAATTGACAATAGAATAAGTTTGATATATAATTTATTTTAATATTTAAGCTTGATGGTTTCAATATCACTATAAATGTTAAATGTATTAGCATTATGATAATATTTGATTGTCTATATGAAAATACGGAATGCCTTTATAAATTTCATTGAAATTAAACAGTATACTACGTGTGGTAATTAAATATATGGAATTTCTTTATTAGGAGGGGAAAACCATAAAAAAAGGTCAGTTAGAAGCCGAAATAAGTAGAGCATTAACTCAATGGGAAAAGGATTTTTTGGGTAGAGGGTCTGTAACGGTTAAGACTGACATTCTCAGAGACATGGTCATTGTGGTCTTAAAGGGTATCTTAACACCTGCAGAATATAAGCTCTCGGAAACACTAGAAGGTTTATTGTCAATAAAAAAAATCCGCGCTAACTTAGTTGAGGCAGGTAGAGATAAACTAGGTGAAATTATTACAGAACAAACTGGTGAAGAAGTTATATCTTTCCATACAGATATTAGTACTAGAAATGGTGAAAGAGTTATGATATTTAAATTAACTTCTGATTTAGAGAAAAAAATAATGCTTTAATAAACATATATACTGGGAGAACTGAGAAAGTTCATTTATGAGTAAACTAAATGAACAGTTGAAGTTAAACCGACTATTTTTAATGTAAGGAAGTATCGGCACTAACTATAAGTGTGATAACTTCCCCTGTTAAAATGGTTGGTTTTTTTATTTTTTTCCCAAGACTATACAATCTAATATAAGTTGAGTGGCAAATGAAATGCATAAACTTGCTTGTTGTGTAAGAGGTGAAGTAATTAAAGTGTTAAAAGAATAAGGAAAAAAAGCTTTATAAAATACATTACAAAGTAGGGTGACAAAATGAGTTCTTTAGAAATTGCTTTTAGCAACATGTTATCTCCGGCGATATTATTTTTTATACTAGGGGTCATTGCGGTCTCTGTTAAATCAGATTTGGAAATACCGGATTCGATTGGTTCAGCTATAACGTTATATATTTTAATATCTATCGGACTAAAGGGGGGCGTATCAGTTAGTAAAACTGGCGTTCAGGGATTAATAATATATGCTTTAGCCGCGGTCATTATTGGTATTGTAATTACTACTCTAGTATATGTTATAATGTCTAAGATTGGATTTGATTCGTCTAATGCCGGATCGATAGCAGGACATTATGGGGCATGTAGTAGTGTAACCCTTACATCAACTTTAGTTTTCCTGCAACAAATAGGAGCTAATTTTGAGGAGTTTGTACCTGCTTTATACCCTTTCATGGATACCGCAGCATTAATTACTGCTATTATTCTGGGCTATACGGGCTTAAAGAAGAAATCTACAGAAACAGATAAAAGTGATTACGCCATAAAAGACATATTACGTATTTCTTTAACAGCTAAATCGACATTATTGATCTTTGGTGGTTTTCTAATTGGGCTTATCTCAGGTGTTGAAGGTACAAAAAGTCTTATGCCATTTTATGATAATATTTTCAAGGGAGTATTTACAGTTTTTATGCTTGATATAGGGTTACTTACCGGTTCAAGATTATATGAATTGAAAAATGTCAGACCAATTACATTTTTATTAGCGATTATCCTACCACCAATCCACGCTACTATCGCCATAATTTTAGCTACTTTTATTGGCTTGAGTCCTGGAGGAGCAACAATATTGGCAGCCTTAGCCAGTGGTGCGTCCTATATAACTGCACCTGCAGTGATGAGAGATACTTTCCCTGATGCTAATCCATCTTTAGCTCTAGCCATAGCTTTAGGGATTATCTTTCCATTTAATATTATACTTGGAATTCCACTTTACTATCATTTAGCAATTATGATTTCTCAATTTATTAAATAGGGGTGGTTCAACGTGTTAAAACAGGTAGAAAAACTAATAATAATAACTGAAAGAATAATAATTTCTAAAATAATAGAATATATAGAGTCTTTAGAAATTAAAGCTTACACTATTTATCACGATGTCTCAGGACAAGGTCAAAGAGGTATGAGGTCAATATCTGGAGGGCTTAGCAGGTTTGGTGAAAATATAAGAATAGAAATAATAATTGAAGATGAAGAACAAGCTGTGGAAGTAGCTGAAAAGATATACAATAAATATTTGTCTTCAAGGTATGCCGGAATAGTATATTTAGAAAAAATTAGAGTAGTTAAGTAATTATACAAAAACACCCAGTATATCTATATAGAAGGAGTTTAGCAAATGGATAAAAGGAAAATTATTCACTCTCTTTTCAAAAATCGTGTAGCGATATTAGCAACGATGCATAAAAAGGAAGAAGTAATATCACCGATACTAGAAAATGAATTAGGAATTGAAATTGTTGTTCCTGAAGGATTTAATACGGATCAATTTGGGACATTTACTGGAGATATAGAGCGTATGGGTGATCAATATGATGCTGCTAGACATAAGGCAATGGAAGCTATGCACTTATATGATAAAACCTTAGCTTTTGCCAGTGAAGGGGTTTTTGGCCCACACCCAGTCATTCCATTTGTACCATTTAACCGAGAAATAGTAGTATTAATTGATAAGGAGAATGATATAGAAATTAGTGGCATTACAACCACAACAGAAACTAATTATGGTCATAAGGTAGTAAGAAACTTTCAAGAGGCCTATGAATTTTCCGTAGAAAAAGGATTTCCAGAGCATCGAGTTGTTATAAAAGTGAATCAGTTTACAAGTGATAAAAATCATATGATTAAAGGTATAACAAATAAAGCGGATCTTGAAAATGCGGTTGAATTTGCTCTAAAGAATTCTTATGATGGAGAAATATATATAGAAACTGATATGAGAGCATTATATAATCCAACTAGAATGAGAAGTATTGAGGCTGCTACTAATAATCTTATTAAGAATATATTCAATCTCTGCCCGAAATGTGGATGGCCAGGTTTTAAGTTGATAAATAAAAAGGAAGGGTTACCTTGTAGCTGGTGTGGCCTCCCTACTAAATTAGCACTGTCATATCACTACAATTGCAAAAAATGTGGATATACTGAAGAAAAATTATATCCAAATGGAGCAAAACAAGCAGATCCAGGAAACTGTCAATATTGTAATCCATAAATTATTAAAAAATTAAAATTAAAATTAAAATAAAAAAACTTGTTATATTACATTCATAATCAACAGATAAAATTTTGGATTTTTGTAAAGTTGAAACAGCCTATTTGATTATATGCTGTTTTTCATATGGAAAATAACTCTTCAAGATTTCCTAAATTGTATGTTTGGATAGTTCTTTTGATGAATGAGATAATACCCTTCGTCTGCATGCTTTTTAGTGCCCTTGATACATTAAAATATTCAGCCAAGGTTTTCTTTGTAAATTTTAGATTAATTACATCGCTATTCTATTTATTCCATATGTTCAAGCCCAGCATGTATATTACTATTGTGGGAAGAATTTTAAGAGTAAAGAAAAGGCCGCAGATTTCTGCTGCCACAAATGTTGTATACGAGATCGGTCCTGGCGTGATAAAGACTTAGAAGATGTAATCAAGCACTCAAAGGAGAGAACACCGCTTCAAAATGTACCAGTGTGGATCAAGGGCTTAATGGCCGGTGTTGAAGCGAGAGAATCAGCTGAAGATTCAAACGAATATTACTGATTTAAGCACCCACATTGAGACTTATACAAGTTAAAATAGTGGGATAGAAATTGAGTATTTACCCCGGTTACAGTATGATTTGTTAAATTGTATAAAAGTAATGTGATACCGCACGTGGAGACGGTTGTATCTTTGTCCCACAAAAATGCAGATACTCATATCAACGTAAATGTGGAGTTTGGTGATGAAGAAGGACAGATTCCCATTGATGAGATTGCAAGAAAAGCTGAAGAATATAGACCAAGTGAAAGAGTAACCTATAAAATAATACAAGAGTATATAGAAAACAAATATAATTTCAAAGTGCATACCGCTTATATAGCAGAAGTAAAAAGAGATTTAGGATTACCCATGTATGATGCTCCCAATGCTGTAGAAGAATTAAAACATGAACGAAAGCATCCAACTCCTGAAAAGGTAGAAGCTATTAAGGATGCCTTAAGGCATCTTGGAGTTATCCAATAATTAAAATTGAATATGAAAACTAAAAGTTGTTTGTTCTTAATTTTGAGTAGGCAACTTTTTTATATAGATAAAATTGAATAGTACATTTTCACAGGGAGTTAGTTTATATGACTAGCTCTTTTTTGTGCCTAAAATTGAAAGGAGGGACAGAATCGGACGTAAAGAAATATAGAACAGAGGATGGACAAAATTTCTCACTTGAACCTATTTTAAATGATGGTAGGTATTGTACAGAGAATAAATGTGAAGTTGATGGTATATATACTATTTCTGAAGATGTAAAAATAATAACTTCTGGAGGTAGATTGCGATTCGATGGTTCTGTGTACCTGATTAATGACAAAGGAAAACCAGCAATCGAGATATACAAACCTAAAGATGCTGTATTGAAGCTTGAAAAGGCAATTGCATTAGAGGAGAGGAGACAGATAAAAATCAAAACTAAAGATATTTCACGGTAAATTCAAGAATAAATTTTGTTGGGAGTCCTTATTTATCAAGGTCTTTATCATGTGGATATATGGAAGACGCATCAGATTTTGAGTTTTACAAGTCATTAAGAAGCAGATGGAATGTAGTGGAATGGATTGGAACTTAGAACTCTTAAAACCCGAATGAAATCAAGCAAATTTAAGCCTGATAAGCATATTTCTTTGCAAATATAAGATGTATAAAAATATATGATTTTGTAAGAAAAAATTCCGTTAGAGGGATATTGCGAGGGATGTGGAGGGATTTCTAGTATATATTATGAACTAGGGTACCGTAAATTTTAGATTACGCAGTCAGCCACCTATCACTGACAATATGATTATAAGGAGCTGACTTTAAATGAGAAATAAAGAATATTATCGTGAAAGATTTAAAGATTATCCTGATGTTGTAACTCTTGAACAATTTAGAAAAATGCTAGGTGGTATTGGTGATAGCACTGCGAGAAAGCTTATGAGAGCGGGAAGGGTTAAACATTTTTATATAAGATATACTTATATGATACCCAAAGAATATGTAATTGAGTATGTACTTGGTGAACATTATGAGGAATATAAGTATAATTTAAAGGTTCGAATATAGCTATATAGGGAGTAGTTACAATGTTAAAAATAAATACAAGTGGTAAATTACAAGGGCAGGGATGGAATGGCAGCTACTACCCTTGATGATTATGTGGAAATAGCGGAAGCATGCTAGATTACTGGTGGATAATACCAGAAAGGGTAATTAATGAATCATTTTTGGACATTAATTAATATTATAGAATTAATAGTTAGTGTAAAATAGTTGTTGGACAAAAAACAAAAAAATATAGAGAATTACACTCCATTTGATATAATGTAATTATGACAAAACAAAACCCAAAGGAGGAATTCTCTATGAATAATATTATACAATTAATTATGGAAAAAGTTAAGGGAGAAATTGAAGAAAATGTAATTAAAGCACTTGAAGGTGATGCTAAGTTAGATGACATAGTAGATTCAGTAGGAGAAATGGTTAACGATATAGGAGTAAATACCCTTTTAGCAATAATAAAACAATTAAATGAAGCAATCAGAAAATCCCCTGAAAGAAAAGGTAAATACCATGTTCACAAAAAAAGTGTAGAAAGAACTTTAATTACTAGGTTTGGAGAATTAGAATTTGAAAGAACATACTATAAAAATATATTAGAAAAAAGATATGTTTACATGCTAGATGAACTTCTAGGTGTGAAAAAATATGAAAGAATAGAAGGAAATCTTAAAGCAGATATACTAGAAAAAGCAGCAGAATTTTCTTATCAAAAGGCTGCAAAACTATCAACACCGGCTACCGTAACAAGACAAACAGTAAAAAATATAATAAGAGAAAACGGAGAAATAGATAATTTAGAAATAAAAGCAAAAGACAAAAAGGAAGTAGACACTATCTACATAGAAGCAGACGAAGATCATGTACCCCTTCAAAATGGGAAAAACAAAGAAATGAAATTAATCTATGTATATGATGATAAAGAGGAAATAAACAAAGGAAGAATAGAACTTAAAAACAAAAGATACTTTACAGGAGAAATGGACCCAGAAGACCTATGGACAGAAGTAGCAACATATCTTGATCAGGCATATGATTTAGAAAAAGTAAAAAACATATATATAGCAGGAGATGGAGCCAGTTGGATAAAAGGTGGTATACAGATAATAAAAGATAGCAAATATATACTAGACCACTATCATCTTAGTAAATATGTAAAAATATTAACTGCACATCTAAAAAGCTTAGAAAATCCAGTATATATAACAGAACCTTTATGGTACTCTTTTAAAAATAATAATAAAGAAGATGCAATAGAGCTAATAGATATAGCAATAGAAGAAACACCCTTTAAAAGCAAAAGAAAAGCTATGAAAAAAGCAAAACGATACATAAAAAACAACTGGGAAGGCATAAATAATTTATTTAAAGAAGAAAAGTATAGGTGTAGTGCAGAAGGCCATATAAGCCATATACTATCATCTAGGTTAAGTTCAAGACCGATGGGATGGAGTGTAATAGGAGCCGATGAAATGGCAAGACTAAGAGCATATAAAGCAAATGGTGGTAGTATAAAACAATACTATAGAAACCTTAGAATACAAAGAACAAAAGAACAAAGAATATATAATCTTGACGGTAGATGTCAAGTAAGTTGTCGTTTTTCCTTTAAAATTTCTTCTTTGTTAACAGGATTCAGTGCTACATAGTCAATATAGTCCCAGTTCCTAGTTCCACAAGACCACCGTCCGGGATTTTCTTGACGTGCTTTTTCATATAATTCTTTTCTTTTCCTTAAAACCTCCTTGTCAAGTCCATAGTGTCTCTGATGAGGGGTTACGAATTTGATGGAGCTGTGCATGAATTCTTTATTGTATAAATCCACAAATTTATTGACCCAAGTTCTTGCAGCTTCTATTGAATTAAAGCCTTTAGCAGGGAAATCCTTTGTGTACTTTAATGTTTTAAATAAGGACTCAGAATAAGCATTGTCATTGCTTACACGGGGTCTAGAATATGATTTAGTAATACCTAGATGTACAAGTAAATTCTGAAAGTCCTGTCCTTTCATAGGGCTTCCATTATCAGAATGAAGTACTAAAGGTTTATTAAAAAGGTTATGTCTAAATACAGCCTTTTTTACTAGTTCTATTGCATGAGCTTGTGTTTCAGATTCGTGAATTTCCCACTGGATAATCATACGACTAAAAATATCAATTATTAAATATAGTTTGTAGTAACAACCTTTGATATTTCCTGGTAACCAGGTAATATCCCAAGTCCATACTTGGTTTGGTCCTGTAGCCACATGAGTTGACAATGGTTGTTTTGAATGGCTTCTAACTGCCTTTCTCTTGGTGTTTTGTTTAAACTCTTTTAGCACTCTGTACATGGTTGATTCTGAAGCTATATATTTACCTTCATCTGCTAATTTGGGTACAATCTGTGAAGGATTAAGGTCTGCATAATCTTTACTATTGCATGTATCTATAATTGTTTGTCGCTCTTCATCAGATAATTTATTGTGTGGTGATTTACGCTTAGCTTCTTTTCGCTGATCTTTAGTTCCACCTTTTTTTATCCAACGTTGGTATGTTCTTACAGATATATTAAGAACCTTACAGCATGGGGCTAGACAAGCACCAGATTTGCGAGCCTCATTGATTAGCTTTATTGCCTTTATGCGATCTGAGCTGCTAATCAGTCTTCCTCTTTGTCCCCCCAAATCGCATCTGCCTTTTTTCTTAGAACCAGAAGTGCTGCTGCTTCGGCCAGAGCCTTTTCTTTACGTTTAAGTTCTTTTTCTAATTTAAGTGTTCTTTGCTTCTCAGCATTTAACTTAGCTGATTCAACTTTACCATCAAGAGATTCTTCTAACTTCTTTACCCATTCCTTGATCTCTGAAACGTAAAGACCATGTTTGCGACAATATGCACTAAGTTCAGCTTCATTCATGCTATAGGTTTCCATTACCATTTTAAATTTATCTTCCTTACGCCATTTTTTCTGATGTGAAGGGGAACTATTTGGTATAGATGCACCTTCGTTTCTTGCTTTTCTAATCCATCCATATACAGTATTTCGGTTTATACCTTCTTCTTTTACTATCTGAGAAACAGTCTTACTCTGAGGCGGCATAAGACTATTTAATATTTTTTCTTTGTATTCTTTTGTATATCTTTTATTACTTGTCATATAGGGACCTACCTTTCTAAAAGTATTATATCATCTACACGACAACTATTCTAACATATAGGGTGATAAAAAAGTATTAGATAAAGTTAAAAGGACTTACAATACAACTGATCCTGATAAAATGATAGATATGTCTTATTTATCTAAAACTAATGGGAGATGGCTTAAAGACATGCTAAAAGCTTCAAGTTTTTAAGAAAACAAAGCTAAAAAACAAGATAATATAAATTAAAAGAGATTTGGCGAAGCGAATCATTTACATAGAGAAGCCTGCATGGTAGCCTAAAAACAAGGTATTAGCATGTATCTATTTGCCTGCAGCTAATCAAACCATGTAGGCAGAGGCTCAATGTCAATGACAAATCGAATCTGAAAAAACTAGACAATTAAATCATATATAATGGAGATTTTTTCAATAAAATATATTTTACTTGTTTTCCAACAAAAACTTGACACTATCGAATTAATAAGTTAGGTTGACTAAAACATACATTTGGAATATAATTATATAAAGTAAACTTAAGGGGGAAAATTAGATGAATATGTCAACCAGACCTAGTTTTAAACATGATGATATTTGGGAACTGAAGAATGAGGAATGGAAACAAAATGTTGAGTATGTAAAACAAACACTAACACCAAGAGCATTAGCTTACTTTATTCCAATTTTAGATATGGGTAAAGAACAATGTAAATCGATAATAAGATTAAACACAGACTTTTATTCTAGCCCCTATTTTGGAAATATCAAAACTGAACTTTTGACATTTAGTATTATGAGATTATTTGATGAAAAATATTTACCAAGGAACTTTCCTTATACTGTAGAATCTGTCGAAATTAATAAGTTAAATAAATATAAGACACCTATGCTTAGAATAAGGAATATTGATATAAATATAATAAAATCATATAGGCGTAATAGAATTGATAACAATGATAGAAACTATTTAAAACAAAGGTGTAAAGGGAATGAGGTTCTTAAAGGACAATTAGACTTTTTTAATGATAATTTAGAGGAATCAAATCTTCATGGTATCGTTACTTACAATATAGATAAAAACTGGGACGAATATAATTTTGTGGATCTAACATTTTTTGATCATACACTTAAAAATATAATAGTAAAAGTAGATTTGCTAAAGACCTTACAGATTTATGGTGCTGATGATAAAGAAGTAAGTAAAGAAAGTCTAGTTAACATGGAAGACTTGAGGAAAGAAATTCAAAATGAATTTATAGAACTTAGCAGGACAATAGGAGATTAATAATATTTGGGGGAAGTTTATAATGTTAGATAGGAATAATAAATACCAATTATATAGCATTGAAAGGGCGATTATTCCTGAAAGACTTAAGGATGCACGTATATACAGAGGATATTCGCAACAAGAATTAGCAGATAAGGTAGATGTAACGAGACAGGCTATATCTTCATATGAAAAAGGTAAAAAAAATCCATCGATTGAGGTTTTGACAAATATTTCTATGGAGTTAAAATTTCCTTTTGATTTCTTTTATAAGCATGTGGAGGAACAAGAAGTAGAACCAGTATATTTCTTTAGAAGTATGTCAATCCCTAAAAAAACTAAAGAGATGCTTTATAAAAAGATGGAATACTTTAATAGTGAAATTTTAGGGTTTTGTAATAAATATATTAATTTGAGTAAGAATAATTTAATTGAGGTTGATAAAAAAGACTTTTTTTCACATGATGATATTAGAGAAATAGTAGAGGAACTTAGGGAAAAATGGGACATTTATGATGCACCAATTAATGATTTAATGTACTTGATGCAAAAAAATGGGTGTATAATATCTTATATTAATCTTAATTCTGATAAAACAGATGGCTTTTCATGTTGGATAGAAGGTAAGCCAATTATTCTTATAAATAATGTTAAAAATAGTGCTACTAGATTGAGATTTACGCTGGCACATGAATTAGGTCATATTATTTTGCATAAAAACTTAGATAGTAATGAATCCCTAAAGCAAAGGGAAGCAGAGGCTAATTTTTTTGCGGGGGAATTGCTTTTTCCAACAGAACAAGTAATTAATGAAGTATATAGTACTACCTTAGATAGTTTTATACCAATAAAATATAAATGGAAAATATCTATAGCTGCTATTATAAGGAGATGCCTGGATTTAGAGTTAATAACTGATGAGAGCCATTTAATTCTTCAGAAACAATTAAGCAAGAGGAAGTGGAGAAAGGTGGAGCCTCTTGATGATATTATTAAAAATGAGGAGCCACAATTGGTTCAAGATATATTTGATCTTCTAATTAATAATAATATAGTTACTAAAAGTGGAATTGCCGATTACATTCGGTTTGATGATGAGGAATTAACAAAAATATGTGGATTAAGAGAGGATTTCTTTAAAGAAAAGTTAGATGTTCAATTAAATAATAGGGTTAATAATATTTATAGAATTAACTGATTAATATATTTTTTATTGTCATTAATTCAAAAATATTATAGTAGGGACGTAAAATGATAGGTACAAAGCACAACACTTTGAAATATTATAACAATAGATCTAGAAGAAATAAAAGATAAAAAAATGAAGTTCGATAGTATTTCACTATTTTACCTATTTTAGGAAGTAAGGGTGTGATATAATCAATGTAAAATATTGGAGGAATAATTATGAGTGGTGAAATAATACCAATTAATCGGCATAGCTTACCGGAAGTTATGGATAACACTTTGCCCAGCATTGGAAATATACTGCGATCATTCGGTTTACCTAGGGAAGTTATTGCAAGCAATGAAGAAATTGAGTATGCATGGAGGGAGTTGCCTAGAGAAATATCTCGTATACCAACTGAACTGCGGGATGGTTTGATTGCCCGCATGTGTGTGGCAACATCAGTAGGTCTATTTGATGGTGCAATCAATTATATGTGGAATGCGGTAGTCCTTAATTTACGTACACGGGCCAAAAACTTTGGATTAGGATATATTTCACAGGTGCTTAATAAAAAATTTGAAGAAGAAGATTTGAATGACTTAATGGACTCTGAACTGTTGGATTTATGCCACAAATTAGAGTTGTTATCAGAAGAAGGATTTTTCTTTCTTGACCAATGTCGCGATATTAGAAACAATTTTTCTTCCGCTCATCCGAGCATAGCTCAAATTGACGATAGAGAGTTGATTAATTTTATAAGCCGTTGTTGCAAACATGGTATAAGTGCAGATTATACATTGCAAGGCATTCATATTGCGGATTTTATTGATACAATTAAGGCAAACAAGTTGGGGCAAGATGCTATTGAAGCATGGAAGGAAAATCTTGAAAATACTTTTCCTGCGCAAAGAGCATTGCTGATACCAATGCTACACGGTGTGTATTGTGACCCTGGATCGAAAGAGCATGCAAGGCTTAATGCGCTTTCAATTTGCCAAAACACTCAGGAACTATTTGATAGTAAAATTGAATCTGCATTTATAGATCAGCATAATAAATACATTTCAAAGGGAGATGAGGAACGAACAAAGGCTTCAAGGCAGTTCTTTCAACGAATGGATTTGCTTAATTTGCTCACTAATGCCGAACGACATTCAATTGTTCGGAATGCCTGTGCTTCACTTTATAGGGTTCATCAAGGATTTGACAATTTCTATAATGAACCTCCTTTCGCAAGAAATTTGGTTGAAATAACTGAAACAACAAGAGTTCCTGATTCAGCAAAGGAAGAATTTGTCCATACTGTTGTTACCTGCTATGTTGGCAACCCATACGGCGTATCAAATGCAGCTGTAAAATATTATGAAGAAATGATCAAACGCTTCACTCCAAAGGAAATTGAAATAATGATTAATATTCCTACAACTAATACTACGGTAGCAAATAGAATTAGGAGCCATTCTCGCTGTAAAAGAAGATTTGTTGAGGCGATAGAGCTGATTGATGAAGATAGCTTTTCAACTTCACAACTTGTAAAACTAAAACGAATAAAAAAGAAAATGTAAAAGATACAGAAACCCGTTTAGTATTTGAAGCGGGTTTTATCATGCCAAAAAATGGGGGTGATAATACAATGTCATTAAGTTAACTATTTTATGACAAATACAAAAATAGTCAATTGAAAGTCTGTATGATTTCAATTGACTATTTTCATTTACAGTTCTAATTTTTTGTACGCAAACAAGACAGAAACATCTTTCTGTCAAAAAAATATTTTTATTTATGATAATTTATGCTACTCTGTATATGAAGCTAACCATCGATTTGGTTTTGACTTTGCGACGGTCTTTTCTGCCATTTCGAACAGGTAATATATTCTTTTGAATAAGGGCTTCAACTTTAGGCGGCGATACTGCATTCCTATATCTGAAATAATGCAGACAAATTGATATAGCTAGGGTAAAGTTAACCTGATAACTATATTTCCTGTCTTTGTGCTGTATAACAACGTGGGTCGTTATTATTTCGCAAAAATTGTATATGGTAAGTCGTGCAAATATTTCTTGTATTATGTAGGCCGTCTTTTTTGAATGAAAACTCATTAATCCTAGAGCATATTTAAGTTCTCTAAATGATGTTTCAATTTCCCAACGCATATGATATATTTCCTTAATTCTCTGTGCAGAAAATTCATTTTCAGGAAGATTTGTAATGATAACTTCATAGGTATTCTCTGATATAGCAAAGCGAACTATTCTAAAGTTTATTTGATAATTACCTTTATCACCGACCGGAAGATAATCAAAGTTTTGATAGGAAAAGATAAACCAGATGTGATTCCATTGCTATTTATATCTTTTACACGGATAACATATTTCCACCCCTTCTTAGCTATATGTTCAAAAACGTTGTAACTTTCATACCCACGGTCAGCTATTAAGATAGTTTTATCTTTAATATCACAACGATCCACCATATCTGTTACCAAATTTATGTCAAAATATTATTGAAGTATAAAATATAAAAGTATTGTTATTGCAATGATTAAAAAAAATACTTCTAAAAAAATTATCGAAAAATTGAAGTAAATACATATTTTATTTTAAAGTTTCATCATCAGAAATCTTTCTATAAGATTTTTATCAAATAAAGTTTGAAAATACCATTTTCAATCGCATCTTTAATTTTATAATCTAATTTCATATAAAAATCTAGCAACTAAGTTATCTATCTTTTAAATTTTATTATAAATAGCTGTTTATAATACATAATTAAAAAATATTTGTAATATTGTCAATTTTATCTCTTTAATTGTATTAATTTTTACAGTATTAGTCAATTTTACACTAAGCCCTGTTCAATTAAGAGCAAGGTTAAGTGTGTGTTTTTAATCATCATACCTATCTACAAGTTGGTTATTGCTATTATAAAGTTCTGCTGGATCACTTTTAGTGTTGTTCTAAGTTCCCCTGCCATCTAACCAGTGAAAATCTATTCCGTCATTTCTAGCAAAACCTCCTACCTTAGCAGTTTCTCCTGCTCCAAGGGTAAAATCTTCAAAAATAAAGCTTTACTCCCCTCTAACAGATAGGATTTTCCAACCCTTTAGATTAACACTTGTATCACTTATATTTTCAAGTATGATATATTCTAACTTCTTATCTAATTTTGCTGTCTCTATCTTTTAATCTGTTACTTCTTCTGTTGTAGCTTCATCTGTTTGTTTTTGTTCTTCTATTATAGGCTCATTTGCTTCATCAGAATTTACGTTAGGAAATTCATCTACTATTATATTATCGTTTATTTCATATGTATATTTATAGTTACTAGGTATTTGAGTTTCCGTATTTGGATAATTTATTTCAGAAACGAATTTTTTACATCCCCTGTATTTCTAATAAACTTTGATTTTATTTACTCTTAATGTTGGTTGTCCTGCTTCTGTCCAGATAATTTGACCATTTTTAAAACATTTAATTGGATAAAAAGAGAGATTATCACCAATTAAAGCTAAGTTAGTTAACGCTTTTAATGCATTGGATTCCAAAATTAAATCATTAACTGGATTTACAATTTCCCCATTTATTATTTTATATGCTTCAGAAGCTTTTAGTCTGAAATTGAGAGTTTTGGGATTTAAATTGCCATAAATGAAGTCAACAACATAGTATCCATTATCAATACTCTCGATAATCTTATTAGGTTTGATATTTCCATTTTTTATATAAATACAACTCATTCTTGGTATTTCATCATAAATATATGAACTTCTAACATTCGAGTTGTAATCTCCCTCGCTATTAATAAAGTTTTTTAACGTTCCACGATCAACTAGAAGTTTCCTGATAAAATTTAATCCTGATTTTTTCTTTAATACTTGTGATTTATCAGATGCTAAAATTTCTTTTTGATCGTAAATAGTGAGTTCCACGTCTGTCAATTTTGCTCCAATATTTATGTTATTTTTTTTTGTTACATAATCAGTTTCTAAAAGGTGACCAATGATTTCATGAATAAAAAAAGAGCCTTCTCCAGATCCAAAAACTATTGGATAAATTCCAGGTTCTACCTCAATAGATTTTAAGTTTGTATTTAACTGTTTTATTGTTTTTTTTGCTAACACAAAGATATCATTCTTTTTTATTTGATCAATATTCTTTACAAGCTTATGCCTTTTTGCACCATGATATTGTCTCTTATCTACTTTAACTATGACCTGTCCACTTAGTGCAATTATATTTTCGAATATTACATTTATTTTTTCGAATTTTTTTACATTAACATACTCTTTTTCAATAGTTTCTATTTCCATTTTAACTTCTGGTTTAACTTTAGAAATGAAAATTATTTCATTAAAAATGCATTTAAGATAAAATTTAAACATATTAGATATTTTTGATGAGTAATCACAATTACAATAAAGACTAGAGGTATCTAAATTTCGAATTTCAAATTCACTAAATGATACTCTCTTTTTAATAAGCGAATGAATTTGTATAAATATATCTTCTAATTGTTTTACATTTAAAAAACTATATTTATAATTTAATAAATCCTTATTGTGAGTGATAATACTAAGTGAAATCCCCATCCAACTTTGCTTATTTATAATCATATTTTCTAATGATGAGCATATAGTAATATCTTTTTTCACTTTTTCCATATAAAGGTTGTAATTTTCAATAAATTCTAAAGTATCTAAAACTTTTGTAAACGCACTAATTTTATCATTAATTTCATTAATCATAGTCAACCTTCCAGTTTTTTTGAATTATTATTTGAAATAATAGTTGAATAAATTAAAATACTAAATAGTGCTAAAATCGCGAATACTCTCCATGAAGTAGAAATGGACCAAGTTTTACTCATAAAACCTACAAATAGAATACCTATCCCACCTACAAGCTCCGTGGTCATTGAATAGAAAGATAGAGTTGTTGCTCGATACTTTTCGTTTATACACTCATTTACAAGAGTCATTTGTGTCGGCACAAAAAAACTAATAGAAGTTTTAGCTAGCATAAAAAATCCAAATGCATAAATTTGTTGTGAGAATGATGTAACTAAAAGCATAGCAAGACCATATCCAATAATTGATATGAAAGTTATAATATGTTTGTCCCATTTTTTTAATAATTTCAAAATAAAACCACCAAAAATATTAGAAAGAGATATCAATACCCAAAGAAATCCATATACCTGAGTATCTAGATTAAAGTTTTTATTAAAGTAAGTTTGCCATAACACTGAAGCCGAAACACAAAGTGCTACAATAGAACCACTAATTAACAAGATTCTAAATGGTTTGTTATTTATACCAATTTTAATACTATCTTTACTCACTTGTACAATATTCTTCATGCCATTTTGAAGAGACATTTCACTTCTTTCATGATCTTTATCATCGATAAATATTAAAGCTACAACAAAAGTTATTGTTAAGCCTATTGCTCCCATTAGTCTTGGCAATCTTAATGATTGAGTTGCAATAAAGGCACCTATAAATCCACTAAATAAGTTAGCTAAATTCCCATAAATTGATAAATCTATAAATGTATTTCTAATTTTATCTTTGTGATTTATATTTTCTAACTTATCAACAACCCATGCATCTATAGACCCTGAAGAAAAAGTGAATCCAATACCAGCAATAATTTCAGCCAAAACAAATATAAAAAAGTGATTGCCCCAATAATACATAAGCATAGCTATTAGTGATAGAATACAACTAAATAAGAAAGAATTTTTCCGTCCTATAAGATCAGCATAAGCACCTGTTGGAATTTCAAAAATAAAAATAACAATAAAAGCTGTAGCAATTAATATTGATATTTGTAAACTTGACAATCCAAAATCTAGTAAAAATAGTTGGTAATTTGACAATATTAATCCATAAGAAAATAATTTTAAGCATTCTATTAAAATATATATGTGTTTTATTGATTTCCAGTTCAGAGAGCTTCACCTCCTTTGGTTCCACTTATAGGGCAAAGTGGATCAGCAATACCAAATTTTCCTTTCATTGAATATGATCTCAAAAGGCAACCACCACCACATAATGACTTGATATTACAATAACAGCAGTCACCTTCTATTTCCGAAAACCTTATGGCACGAAGTTGTCTAAAAGTATTTCTAGAAAACCATACTTCTTTAAAAGATTGTCCTCTTATAGAAATTGATTCAAATTCATTCAACTCATTTGCAACTGTTCCACAAGGGAAAAGCGTACCTGTAGGTCCAATAAAACAGCTGGTTATCCCAGCATTGCACCCCACATCTCTAATTTTGCTATATGATTTAATCTGTAGTGGTGAAGTATACCCAAGATAATGTTTTGCATCATCAATTGAATACCCTCTTTTTAATATAGGTAAATATATTTCCCATGGACAACTAACTAATACTGATTGATTTATTTTAGACTTACAGTTCTTATTATCTTCCAAAACAGAGATTAAAAAATTTTCCCATATAGTATAATCGAGTTCTAGATCATCTGAATATAACTTGCCTCTGCCATGTTGAAAAAATTTTATTGCTAAAACCCCTTTAAGTTTGAGTTTTTCAGCCAGTAACACTACATTTTTATAAAAGTCAATATTACGTTTTGATACTACAAAGTTAAGACTAATATTATTAAAGTCTAGGAACTTAAAATACTCGATATTGTGAAGAACAATTTTAAAATTCGAATAATTATTATTGTTCTTATTCATTCTTAGTGAATTATATTCTCTATCATTTGAACCATCCATACTTATTGCTAATTCTAAATTTTTTAGATTATTAGCAATATATCTAATTTGTCTTTTTCTAAATAAAGTTCCATTTGTATTTAAAATCACTCTCAATCCATTAAATGATAGAGCGAACTCAATAATTTCAAAGCAATCTTTTCTTAATAATGGTTCTCCTCCAGTTATTGCAATAGAAAATACACCTAAATTATAAAGCTCTTTAATAAGGTTTTTAACTTCAGAAGTTGACATTTCATCTATCTTGGGGTTGCCAGAACTTAAATTACAATGAATACAATTCATATTACAATCATTTGTTAAAGATAAATCTACCGAATAAGGTACTGCTAACACAATATACATCCTTCCTTGAAATATAAATACTTAATATTTTACATTTGAATAATTCAGTACTGATCCAAACATCTGTATCATTATTGACTGATTTTGTTATATATCAATATCAAATACTATTTCCCATCTTTTTTAGCTAAATAGCATCTATTGTCAATCCCGTTTAAATCATTAAGTTGTAAAAAAGCTTGTATTCGACAGCCACCCCCACAAAGTGTTTTAATCTCGCATTTAGAACAATTACCTTTGCAGTCATTAACATCATACTCTTGAAAGAAATCAACAATTTCAGAATTTTCAAGCATCTCTTCAATACTATTATTTCGAATGTTACCCATTGAAAATTTACTTAAACCAATTGAAAAAGTGCAGGGATATACTTCACCATCATAAGAAATGTGAACAAAATTTCCGCCTGCTTGACATAAACCTTGCTTCTTTCCAAGCATAGAGCTTCTATTTTCTATGCCAGGTAGACGCCAGACATTAAATATATCATTAACGTCCCCCTTTTCTTTTAATGGTAAATAAACCTCGTAATAATTAAAAAAACTCACATCAAGTTTCATATAATTTAAATTATTTTTTTTAAAATTAGTGATTTCATTTACGAATTTTGACCAGTTTTCATATTGAATTTGTATATTGTTTTTTAAAGCTCTTCCTTGTGAAAAAACAGGTATGAAATTAAGTTTTGAAGCATTTGTATGATTCAAGGCAAAATCAATAATTTTATTTCGGCTCTCGTAAGTAGAATCAGTTAAACTAGTTTGAAGGCTGTATGATATATCATTTTCATCAAAAATCTCCAAATTTCTGACAAGAAGACCAAAATCATTTTTACCACCCTGCCGCAATAAATAATAACTATCATTATCATATCCATCAAAACTTATCCTCAATTTATAATTTTTTTTAGACACATATTTTTTATATTTAAAAATATCATTCTCAGTCCATAAAACCCCGTTCGTAAAGACATCAAATTTTACAAAATTAGAATACTGATGTGTATAATCTATTATTTCGAAAAAATCTGGATGCATCAAGGGCTCGCCCCCAGAAATCCCTATAGCCATCACCCCTAATTTATACAATTGATCTATTGAGTTTTTTATTTCCTTCAATGTCAAAGCAGATTTTTCCTTATTGTTACTATTAGAAAAACAATGTAGACATTTTTGATTACATACATCTGTTATATCAATAATTGCTTGAATAGGAGATGTTTTCATTTTTTAAGCTCCTCTTTAAATCAAGTAGTATTTTTCAATACTTTGATTTGTTTTTTATTATTATTCATACTTAGTAAATGGCAGCTTTTATAATTTTTTTTTAAACTGAGGCTTTACTCACTCGATATAACAGTAGAACCTCTTTTTAATAGGATTAAATCCAAACTTACCTCATCCATTTTAATCTATATGTGAGTTGTATTTGTCAACCGAATAGTGTACCACAGGGGATGCGGATGTTTTTTGAACCTAATTGATTAATTCTAAACTCTTTCTGTAGTTTAATGGTCTCATTCTTCCAAGTAATAATTTAACTCTCTTATCTTTATCCCACCTAGTATATACATCAAGTTTTTCCATAAAAGACTCTATTATTACATCACCCCATGAGTCTCCATAAAACATTTCATTTTTTAATCTTCCAAAGATAAAGTTGTAGATGCAATAAATTTTTATTTACTTAAACTTTTTTTGTCTAAAAACAATAGGTTTAATTTGGGTTGTACTTTTTTTTCATTTTTTTGATTTATTTTAAACCATCTCATGGCATATTACCAGATTGCTTCCTAATAAATTCCATCTCTTTTTTGTATGACCCAAACCACTTTGTCTGTTCATATGTCTCCACAAAAAAATTATGAGCATCCTTAATTACTTGCACTTTATCTACATTTAATTCTTTATGAATATATTCTATAATCTCATCTAAAGAGTATCCATTATTAAGATTATTTAATATATCAAAAGCTAACGAATTTCCCTCAGCATACATAGTTCCGTCTGAAATAACACATCCAAATTTTTCTTTTCTAATTCTAAGAGTCTTATCTCCATCCTCAAAATTAATAATATTCATATTTTCACCTCCCATTTAATGGACAAAGTGGATCATTAGCTAAAATATCTTTATATTTAGTAAAGGCTCTTCCTCTACATCCACCACCACAATAATCTTTTATATTACAAACTTTACAATGACCATTAATCTGGTCCACATTTATATTTCTTAGCTTCTTAAGAAAATCTGAATTTTCCCATACATCAATTACGCTTGATTCTAATACATTGCCGCATTTCATACCTGAACTTTCAGTAGTAACCGTACCACAAGGATATAAATCTCCGTTAGGAGCGATAGCACATCCCATTACACCAGCTGTACAGCCAATATCCCGATTAAGTTTATTAAATTTAGTTGGAGAATTATACCTCCATACTTCAAAAATTTGCTCCTCTGAATATAGTCTATTATTTAATGGTAGTTTAAATTCCCATGGACATGTTATGGAAATATTGACTATATTATATCTAAATGGATTCTCTAGCTTATTTTTAGTTAATTTTCTTATAAAAGTTGACCATTGCTTATAAGATAATTCTAAATTATTTGAATTTTTTTTCCCTCTACCACCCTGAAAGAACTTTATACCTAAAACTCTATCAATATTTAAGTTATGAGATAAATCGATTAAACTTTCAAAGTAATCTATATTTAGCTTCGTTAAAGTCATATTAAAGCTTACATATCTCATACCAGCTTTTTTTAAAAGTTTTGTGTTTTCAATAATTTTATTAAAACTTGATTCAGCTGATGAACCATCATCATACTTCCTTAATAATCCAAAACTATTCGGTGTACTTCCATCTAAACTAATAGCAACTTGTAAATTTTTGCAATTTTCCGCTAAGTATTCAATATCATTTGATGTAAATAATATTCCATTTGTATTTAGAACTATCTTCATTCCAACTTTACTACATGCATAAGTAACAATTTCACGCCAATCTTTTCTAAGTAATGGTTCCCCACCAGTTAATGCCAGAGCCACTGTTCCACTATCATATAATTGTTTAATTATTGACTTAACCTCATCTGTACTCATTTCATACTCTAATTCATTACCCGCATTTACATTACAATGAAGGCATGATAAGTTACATTTAAAAGTCACATCGAAATCTACAACATACGGTATTGAAGAATGATTCATAATAATTTCATCTCCTCTTTAACATCTATTTAAGTATTTACCAATCTTTTCGATTACCTATTTATGTTAAACTAAACTTATTGTAGTCAATATTTTGATAATTATATAACAACTATTATTATTAAAAGTTAAGTGTAGTCCATTTATTCAAATTTTTCATTATATTATTAGTTTATACTAATATTTGCCCCAAAGTCCCCAAGCTAAAGAATCACAATTTATAGTAGGTGCTTCGTATTTTTTTGTTGTTAATTTCATAGTTTCACCTCCTCCCAAACCACACTTAACTTAAAAATAATAATCAACCAAAAGTTATAGATTTAGTTCTATCAACACCAATAAATAAAATCTTATCATCAATTGAAATTATCCATTCTTTAAAAATCAAATTATCAACTTCAAATTTGATATCTTTAACTGGATATACATTAATTAACTCACTAATGAGTTTTTCATAACTAATAATATTTCGAGTTTTTAGAACTATATCCTTTTTAAGATGATTCAACCTAATAATCTCTTTACTATTACCATAATATTTAAAAAGATATATGCCATCTTCATCTCGTCTAATTTCTTTTTTGTACTTTTTTGAATTTAATTGCCAGTTTTTAATAACATCATTGAATTCGATTTCTATATCTTCACTTATTTGGTTAAATTTATAGTCAAAGTAATAACACATTTCTTCATCAATTTTTGTTTCTCTAAAAATGTGGTAATATGTTTTTTTAACTCCTGTCATAATAAGTTGTTTTGCATAGTTATCAAAATAAACACTATATCTGTCTAATCTAAATTTAGAGACATTCATTGGAGAGGGCAAATGCTTTATTTTATTTATAATACTTATTTGGTTTTTAATATCTACATTTGTTTCTTCTAGGAACCCAAATATTATATTCCAAGTAACAAATATATTGTAATTTCGGCATTGTATTAAAAATTTTATGTTCTGTAATGTAGTTACTCCTTTATTAATATGTTTTAATGTTTTATCACTAAGGCTTTCAATTCCTGGCTGTGAGAATATAAACCCTGACTCGACCATTTCTTTAAAATGTTCATCCCTATTAAAATTCGATTTTGTTTCAAAGTAAAATTTAGTATTTATTTCATTAAAACGCGAAAGATTTCCATAGTATGTATGTGGTATTATACTATCTGTTAGTAAAATGGCTTTAACTCCATATGCTTCATATCTTTCTACTATTTCTTTTACATCCTTGCATGATTTCTTAATGTTTTTATATCTATAATCAATAGCATCACAATTTAAACCACAAAACAAACATTTTTTTTTCTGTCCCCACCAACATCCTCTAGAAAACTCATAAGTTAAACTTGATTTCATTAACTCATAATGCAAAAAATCATCCATCGTACTAAAATATCCATAAAAATCAGGAATTGGATTTGTATCTAAATTTGTTGTTCTATCCTGCATCACTATCTTCGGAATCTCATTTTTATCAAACGATATAATATAGTCGACTATAGCTTCTTCTCCCTCACCAATAAAAAATGTATCTACAATATTCTCATATTTTTTGCTATAAGCCATTCCCATTTTAGAATGAACCGTATTACCTCCAAAAACTGTATTAGTTTGTGGCCATCTCTTTTTCACTTCAGACGCTAGAGAAAGTGATGACATTAACTGTTGAAATGTTACTGAGAAGCCAATGATATCATACAATGACCAATTTATTTCTAATAATTTCTTCATAAACTGGTCCGTGATTTTTAATAATTGATTTATTATATCATATAATTCTAGATGCGTTTCTCTTTTTGAAATTTTAGCAGGGAATATTTTTTGTTCTATTAATGTGTTGATGAAGCTGTAAATATGATCTTCTGTTATATTACCTTCAATATATTTAGAAAAAATAAATTCTCCTATCATTGCATTAGGCTTACTATCAGAAATCAAAAAATATTTTGATAAATCTCCAAATTCTTTTTTAATCATCGATGCAAACCAGATATTTAAATCATAAGTGTCACATTTTGAATTTGTTCTAGTATTTATTATCTCTTTTAAAAGACCAATTGCGAGGTTAGGTCTATGTATGGAATGAAAGGGCATTGAAATTAAAGCGATTTTCATTTTGGTTTTATAATCCAAGCTTTTTGAAAATTTTAGATTATATCCTCCTTCTTAAGATAATTATACATCATATGTATAAAAATATAAATATATTATCGTAAATTTAATATAGGAAAAAGAAAAATAGACTTTCCTTACATAATAGATATATTATATCTACCATATTATTTCAGATAATGTAAGAATTTTTTCCTTTAGACTTTAAACATAAGTTTTAGGATTATGAGTTTTGAGAGATTCAGAAATAAATTTTACAAAAAGAATTTACAAGTTATTTCTATTCTCTAAGCTGAGAATTGTAATACTACTGTATTAATATATCATCTATATTCTAACATATAGGGAAATTTAATGAGTTAATTAATGTATAGCAATCAAAATATATTTAAGTATAAATTTACAAATCTAAAAACAAACCCGGAAAACTTTCTTCAATTTCTTCTATTGACTTACTTAATTTTTTATCATCTGGAATTAGTTTAATAACGTTATCTTTAATACCTTTATCCTGTCTTATCTTTGT
>Ga0182234_10023_pt1 | contig 99015 bp, 80 predicted proteins | sample hydfratesGB_TM_A_FD_145595 | JGI IMG/M metagenome (GOLD analysis project Ga0182234, IMG submission 145595) | Subsurface microbial communities from deep shales in Ohio, USA - hydraulic fracturing test GB_TM_A | ecosystem: Environmental > Aquatic > Deep subsurface > Shale gas/oil reservoir >...
ATCTGAGATCACACCCTAAATATTCTGACAATATTTTATCAGATTATTTTAGGAAATGGAAGTGCCTGTTTTAAATTATTTTGATTAATATTCATCATTTTCTAATGGATTAATTTGATAGATAACACTAAAGGCCTAGAAGACATTCTTGAAGCTAATACATGACTTACATGTCCTTCCGCACTACAACCCTCTGCATTGGGATCATTTGCATAGTTTTCTATACCTGCCCAGTTAGAATATATATAGCTCCTTGCTTTCTTAACTCTCTCTTTTTGATCATCATTTTCTGCTTTCTCAGATAGTATTTTAAATATCGATCTAACCCATTTGATTTTAGCTTGATTTAAACCCAACCAGAGATTACTTCTTTGCTTTGGATAGTGTCCAGTTGCCTTAATTACATATTTATTCAAGTGATATCTATCCAATATGTATTTTGTTTTATGAATCTCTTTTAGACCAGTTTTAATCCAATTTGCTCCATCTCCTGCTAAAAATATCGTCTCTATATAGTCCATGTCATAGGTATCATCTATATAGCTTAGCACCTCTTCCCAGAGATCTTCAGACTTATTGTAAATACCAGAAAAGAATTTAACATTCTTTAATTTATTTCTAGCTCCTTGACGACCTTCATGTACATAAACCAACTTAGTTATTTTGTTCTTCGATTTACTCTTTTCATCTTCATCTCGATTTTTCTTCTGGATCGAGATATGGTCTTCATCTGCTTCTATGTAGAGATATTTAACTTTCTTTTTCTCTTTATCTTCAAGTTTCTCATCAGTAGCTCTATTGTCTATTTTTCCAAGTTTTTTTATCTTGTTTAAAGTTGTCTGCTTACTTAAAGGAACAACCCTAGAAGCCATTTCAGCTGCTTTCTGATAGGAATATTCTTCAGCCTTTTCTACCAGATCAAGTTCTAAACCTTTATCCAGTCTCTGGTATCTTTCAATACCAAAGATATCATCTACAAGATAAGTATAATCTGTATCTTCAGTGTTTTTAGAGGCATAATATGTTCTTTGGTATTTTACCTCTCCAAACTGAGTGATTAGAGTTTTATCCATATCTCTAGCCTGAATATTCCAAGATTTTTTTCGTTCTTTAGATTCCATAATTTCCTCATCCATTTTCTCTATAACGTGTGCCAGAGCTTCTCGGCCTAATTTATCCATATCCTGCTGCATAATTTCAATTAGCTCTGAAATATCCTTTTTTTCGCCCTCAAAAAGATTATCTACATATTTTTCGATATGACGGATGAAATTTTCTGCAAAATCCTGTATAATATTATTCATAAGAAGACTCCCCTTTCTTTGTTTTTTGTCCTAAAAACATTTTATCAAAAAGGGAGTCTTCTTTCTAATTTTATAGATAATTTCAAAATGAATCTCCAAAACTTATTTTACACTATGATCATCTTTTTTAATCTTATTTTTTTTCATCAAAATTAATTAAATTCGGATGAGCTAGACTTAAAATTTCTGGTTGATGTTTATTAAAATTTTGTTAAGTGGTTTTTAGCTTTAGTTTATGCAGGATATTTATTATTTAAATCAAATATATTATATAGTAAGTTAAAATAAATACCTTAATATATGAGAAAAAAGAGGAGGATAATGATGATAGATAAAAAATTAAAAGTTTCAATTATTACCGGTGCCCTGCTGGGTGTGATCTGCATTATTGGTGGTGGAATCAGAATGGGCTACAGTGGAAATGGACTTTATCTTTTTGCCCTCTGGTATAACAGGCTAATCATGGGTTTTTTAATTGGTTTGACCCAGATGAAACCTGGTTTAAATGGGCTTTTCAAGGGCGGTTTTCTGGGTTTAATTGTATCTTTAGCTTTTTATCTTTCTACTGGAATGAATGATCATATTTCGTTTTTGGCCGGTATTATTTATGGAATTATAATTGTAGCAGTTGCCAGAAAATACGAATAATTTTAAATGTAAGTAATTTAAATGTAATTAATTTAATAGAATACTTAAGAATGGGAGGTATTTAAAATCGAGACTATAGATTTTGAAAAATATTTAAAAAAATATGATCAGACAACAGGACTCTATCCCGAGAAATTGATGCAGATTGGAGAAAAATATCATCAAAAAGAATATCTAACAAAAGATGAACTATATCAGCTGGCTCACCTCAATTCTACCCGCAGTTCCTATCATGTAAAAAAGAATCCAGCCAGACGGGTAGAAAAAGTAACAGAAGCTGCCTACCAGCTCTATGATGATTTTTGTCGTCTGGCCCTTTATACGAGCTTAATGGGGATTGGGACACCAACTGCTTCGGCTATTTTAACTTCGCTGGACCCTCAAAAACATTGCGTTATTGATACCAGAGTCTGGGCTACTCTGTATAATCTGGGCTATTTTGAAGAAGAGAAGGAAAGTTTTAAGCCAGATGATTATATTAAAATAATAAGAATTGTGCGGAAGCTGGCTGCAGAATCAGAATATACTACTGCCGAAATTGGTTATGCTTTATTTGCCTATGATACAGTTCATCGCAGGGGAAATTTACATTGATTTTTTAAATAATTAGCAAATAGTTAAATTATAAATTTGATATGAGGTGTTAAAAATGACTGAAAAAAAACAGCTTAAAATAAAGATTATTAAAGATGGACCTTATTGTGTTTTTGGTGCTGTTCCCTTATCTGAAAAGATAATTACTCCAGTAGGAAAGCATTATGAATACAGGGAAGGTAAAAAACTCCCTCAAAAAGAAAATTACTCTCTCTGCCGCTGTGGAGAGACTAAAACGCCCCCCTTCTGTGATGGCTACCACAACCAAATTGATTTTGATGGAAAAGAAACTGCTTCTAAACTTGACTATAAAACAAGAGCAGAACTTTTAGAAGGTAAAGAAATAGACTTAAGAGATGATCATCGCTGTGCTTTTCTCCGTTTTTGCCATACGGAAAAAGGGGATACCTGGAATTTAATAAAAGAATCGGATAAAAAAGAAGAAAGAGAGCTGGCGCTTAAGTCAGCAGAAGAATGTCTGGCAGGTAGATTGACTGCTGTTTCGAAAAGCGGTGAGATTTTAGAAAAAGAATTTGAACCAGCTATAGAAATTCTGCAGGATCCAGAAAAGAATGTTGGGTCTGCTATTATTGTTAAAGGACAAATAGAAATTGAAGGGGCAGATGGAGAAAGATATGAGCCAAGAAATTCGGTTGCTCTCTGCAGATGTGGTAAATCAGATAATAAACCCTTTTGTGACTGTAGTCATGTCCATGTCAATTTTCAGGAATAGTAAGCTCTTTCTGAGTTTGAACTTAAAACAAAAGAAAGTGCTTTTTCTTTTAAACGTTGCTAAAAAATGCTATAATAAAAAGGCATCTCAGACAGTTAAAGGGGAGGGAAGTATTTTAGACCTGGTATGAAAAAATTAGAAGAGGAAATTAAATTTTATCGAAAAATTTTTATTTTGGCGGCAGCTGCTTACTTAATTTTTGCTGTCATCTATAGATTTACGCCAGAACTTACTGATCCAATGTCCTTAGCTGAAAGATTAATTTCGATATCAGTTTTTTTAATGGTTTTTATATTATCATATAGATCGGACTGGGTTAAAAGGCGAATTGAGGGGATATCTTATTTGGTCTCTCTGCTGGCTATTTTTCAACTTATTTACTATACATATCTGCAGAATTTTAGAGTAGCACTGGCAATTTTAATTATTTTAATTACAGCAATTTTTAATCTTATTTTTAATTTAAATCTGCTAAAATTTTTAACCAATTTACTTTTAATAATAGTAATGATTTTTACACTTTATTTTTCGGATTCAAAACAGATTGTAGTTCCAATTTATTTCAGCTCTTATCTTATTATTACTGCACTCAGTTTTTATATTAGCTATAGTATTGAACAGGCTCAGAATAGAATAGAAAAAAACTTAGAAGAATTAAGAGCCCAGTATAAGTTTCAGAAAACCCTGGCAGATGTTTCTTCCAGATTGGTTAATCTGGGGCTTAATAATTTTAACTATAAAATAAATGAATCTTTAAAAGTCCTGGGAGAGTTTTTTGATATTGACCGCAGTTATATTTTTAAAGTATCAGACGATAAAAAAACTATGTCCAACAAATTTGAATGGACTGCTCCAGGTATAAAATCAGAAAAGGATAAATTACAGAATTTAAGCACCCAAAAATTTAAGTGGTGGTTTGAAAAATTAAACCAGAAAGAATTAATAATTATAGAAAATCTTGAGGAGCTTGATAATCAGGCTGATCCAGAAAAAATATTACTGAAAGAACAGAACGTAAACTCGCTGATTGTAGTTCCTATTTTTATCAGTGATGAACTTTACGGTTTTTTTGGTTTTGATCTGGTAGAATCTGAAATGGATTTTAACCAGGCTAAAATCAATCAGCTCAAGATTTTTGCAGATGTGATTACCAGAGCTATCTCCAAACATCTTGATAATTTAAAAATTAAAGAATTAAGTTACTATGATTCTCTAACAGGTCTTTATAACCGCAGGTTTTTTGAAGTCGAGATGGAAAGACTGGACAGTCAGAGACAGCTACCTCTCTCGATAATTATGGCAGATTTAAACGGCCTGAAAATTATAAACGACAGCTATGGTCATAAAAAAGGAGATCAAATGCTTAACAAAGCTGCAGAGGTTTTAAAGAGTTCTTTAAGAGAAGAAGATATACTGGCCCGGCAGGGAGGAGATGAGTTTATAATTTTACTTCCTCAGACTGATCAAAACGGGACTGCTAAGATTATTCAGAGAATTAAAAAGAAAACTGCTGCCGTTAAAAATCTTGAGCTGCCGCTGTCAATTGCTCTTGGACAGGCAACAAAAACTAATTCTGAAGAAGATATTGAAGAAATTATCAGGCAGGCAGATAATCAGATGTATGAAAATAAGCTGTCTGAAAGTAGAAGCAGTAAAAGCAATATCGTTCAGGGCTTAATTAATGCACTTGACGCTAAAAGTAGTGAAACTAAAGAACATGCAATGCGAATGACCAAACTAGCTTTTGATTTTGGCGAAAAAATAGGTCTAACTGAATCTGATCAGAACCGACTTTCTCTGCTGGCTACTCTTCATGATATTGGTAAAATTAATATTAATGAAGAAATCTTAAATAAAGAGGAAAAACTGACTGATAAAGAATGGAAAATTATCAAAAAACACACCGAACAGGGTTATAAAATTGCTTCTTCTTCGGAGGAGTTTGCTGCTGTAGCTGAAGAAATATTTTCTCACCATGAAAACTGGGATGGAAGTGGTTATCCTCGTAATTTAAAAGAAAATTCTATACCATTTTTAGCTCGAATTATTTCTCTGGTAGATTCTTTTGATGTAATGACACACGAAAGACCTTACAGCAGAGCAATGTCTAAAAAAGAAGCGCTGACTGAGATTAGAAGGTGTGCGGGAAGTCAATTTGATCCTAAACTTGCTGCAGAATTTATTGAAATGCTGAAGTGATTTTTTGGTATCAGTTATCAACTGCTGGTTTTTAACTGGTTATCAGGTTTTAATTTGCAAAGTTGAGGGGGAAGATAATGAGTTTAAAGATTATGCATACAGGTGATCTGCATCTGGGAATGAAATTTAATCAGTATCCAAATATTAGTACAGAATTGGAAAATGCCCGTTATCAGGCGTTAGAAAATATAATTAGAGAGGCTAACAGGAGAAATACAGATTTACTGGCTATTGCTGGAGACCTTTTTGATAGAGCAAGTATTAAGAATGTAAAAATAAAGGAAACTATCTCTATCCTAAATGGATTTGCTGGAGATGCAATTTTAATCCTGCCTGGAAATCATGATTACAGTGATGGAGTTAGCAATCTCTGGTCTCAATTCAAAACAGAAATTAAGGGAAGAATGTTGATTCTGGATCAGGAAAAAATTTATCTGCTCAATGATTTTGGAATAAATGCAGCAGTCTATCCAGCCCCCTGTGATAGGAAACTTTCGGCAGAAAACAGGTTAGGCTGGATTAAAAATCTAACTGAGCGACCTCAAACAAATTATCATCTGCTGTTGGCACACGGAGCACTGGCAGGTTTTTCGCCGGATTTAAATGATGATTATTTTAAGATGACAGAAAAAGAACTTTTAAATTTAGAAATGGATCTTTATCTGCTCGGTCACTCTCACCTTCCTTATCCAAAAAAAGAAAAGCTGAGTGGTTATAAGATTTTTAATAATGGAACTCCAGAACCAGACGGTATGGACTGCAGTCATCCTGGATCTGCCTGGTATATAGAATTAAATAAAAAAAAGGAAGTTGAAGCATCCCGGATTAAAACTGGAAATTATCACTTTTCAGACCAGGAAGCTGAGCTTAATTCGCTTAATGATCTGAAAAATCTAATTGATAAAATAATAGATTCTGAAGCTAAAACTAAAATTTTACGGTTGAGGCTCAAAGGAGAACTACCTCGAGATGACTTTGCCGAAAAGGATAAACAGCTTGCTCGTCTGAGAGAAAACTGTTTTTATGTAAAGATAGATCAGAATGATTTAACTATTAAAATTAACCAGGAATTAATTACAGAAGAATTTGCTGAAAACTCTTTTCCTTTTCAGCTTCTAAAAGAACTGGAAGACAATCATCAGGCTCAATATCTTGCTTATAAAATGCTGAAGGAGGTCCAGCAGTGAAGATTAATAATTTCAGTACTGAAATTTTCGCAGGTATTAACAACAGAAACTATCAGTTTAAAGATGGTTTAAATATTCTTTTAGGAGACAATGAGGCGGGTAAGAGTACAGTGATCAATGCTATTTATGCTTCTTTGTTTGTCAACCCGCAGCTCAAATTGAATACCACAGAGGGGAGAGAGTTTAAAGAAAAATTTCTACCCTATCCAGATGGTGATTTTGCAGAGGCAGAAATTGAATTTCAAGCTGGAAATAATAATTATAAATTTTATAAAAAGTGGAGCAATAGTAATTATCGGGGTTTTTTAGAGCTGCCTGATGGTCGCAGAATAGAGAAAGTTAGTAAGATTAAGGAATATAAAAATGATATTTTTCCCTATGGTAAAAGCACCTATAATAATATAGTTTTTAGCAGTCAGCAGGATATTAAGTCAACTTTAAAACGGATTAATGCTGAGGAAAACCCAGAATTGATTGATACAATCAATTCTTTTTTGCGGCGAGCAGTGATGGAACTGGATGGCATTTCAATTGATAAGTTTCGCAGCAAAATTGAAAATGAGCTGGAAGAACTGACCAAAAAGTGGAATCTTAAAGCTGATGCTGTCCAAAACAGCAGCCGTGGAGTTAATAATCCTTATAAAGTTGGTACAGGAAAAATTTATGACTCCTATATTGCCAGGGAACAGCTGAGAAGCAGGATTAAGCAGAGTCAGATTAATGAGAGAAAATACGAAGAGCTGGGACTAGAAATTAAAGAATTAAAAGATAAAGAGGCCCGGATAATTGCAGAAATCAAAAAGCTCTCTGAAATTGAGTCCGAAATAAACCAGCGGGCAGCAGTTGAACTGGAAATAGATAACTTGAGTGAGAAAGTAAATAAAATGACTCAGATAGCTAAAAAATGGCCTGATTTAAAGTCAGAGCTCAGTAAATTAAAACTCAATCAGGAAGCGGAATCTAAAAAGATTGAAAAATTAAAAGAAGAAATAAAAAGAGCTGAAAAATTAAATGAAAAGCAGAAGATTAGCGAGCAGCTAGAGCTAATTAATACATCGCAAAAGAAGCTTGCTGAACTGGAAAATTTGAAAACTGAATTTACTGTTAGCCCGAGTCAGGTAAAAAATATGGAAAGATATAAAAATAAAATTGCAGCAGCAGAGGCAAGTCTTAAGGCTGCAAAGTTAAGAGCTCAGCTCAATTATTCTGCAGCAGAATCGATTAAAGTTTCAACTGGTGTTGAAGGTGAAAAAATTATTTCTGAAGGAGAAATTTTTGAAGCTGATGGCTATTTAAGAATTAAAACAAAAGAGATCGATATAGAAATTGAATCAGCTGAAATTGATTTTAAAAGTTTGAAAACAGAATTTAAAGAAAATCAGCAAAAACTTGAAAAATTAAAAACAAAAATGAAAGTCGATAATCTTAGTCAGGCAAGAGAAAAACTGCAGCAGTTAACGGAAATAAAAGGCAAAATTGAAGTTGAAAATGATAAGATTAGTGAACTACTGGCTGGAAAAAGTATAGAAAAACTAAAAGCTGAACTTTCCAAATTGGCGGAACTGCAGCCAGCCAGAGAAGCTGATCAGATCAGAGAAGAAATAGACAGGCTTACTTCTAGAAGAGCAGATCTGAAAACAGAAATTAAAATTAGAGAAAATAAAATAAAGGAATTTAAAGAGGATTATGGTTCTTTAACATTACTCAAATCTGAGTTAAAGCAAAAAGAAAATAAAATAGATATCTTAAAACAAAAATTAAAAGATTTAGCTTCCTTACCTCAAAAATATAAAAGTACAGCTGAGTTTATTAGTAATTTAAAAGCTAGAAGAGAAAAAAGAGAAATGATTAATCAGAAGCTGAGAGAAAAAATGAATAAGCATAAAGAATTAGAAAATGTGCTGCCTGATACTTCCACCCGGGAAATGGAAGCAGAGTTTAAAGAACTTAAACAAAAATTAGAAAAGCAGAAAAATAAGGCTCAAAATCTACTGAAAATAAAAAGAGTTTTCGAAAATAAATTAGAGGAAATGGACCAGAACTCTTTTCAGCCGCTGGTTAATACTTTTAGCAGAAATTTAGAAATTTTAACTGCTGGTAAATATGAGGCTGGTTTTATCGATAGTGATTTTTCGATAAAAATTAAGTCGTCTCAAAGCCGGGAACTACCAGGAAAATTTGAGCTGCTCTCTTATGGAACCTATGATGCAGCAGCACTTGCCCTGCGTCTGGCAATCTTTGACAATCTATTCAGTGAATATGGAGGTTTTATTATCCTTGATGACTGTCTGGTTAATTTTGATCCAGAGCGTCGTAAAAAAGCAGTCAAACTGATTAAAGAATATCAAGAAAAATATCAGATAATTTATACCACCTGTGATCCAGAGCGGGCTGACGAATTTGAAGCAAATATCATAAATATTTAACAATTTCATAGCAAAAAAGGTGATTTGATGTTAAAAGATTTAAGTTTAGAAACAGTACTCAATAATTTAACAATGGGAATAGCAATTTTAGATGAAGAAAGAGATTTTGTCTATATCAATGATTTAACAACCAGGATAACTGGTTATTCACTTTCTGATATAACTAATCTGGAGCAGTGGTTTGAAGCAGCTTTTCCTGATCCTGTTGAGAGGGGAAAAATTTATTCAGATTTTAAAGGAAAACTGGCAAATGGAGAACACTATAACCGGGTTTCTGAAATCATGACTAAATCAGGAGAGAAGAAATTTGTTGAATTTAGAGTAAATCCAATTGAAAAAGATTACTTATTAATAAATTTGGTTGATGTCAGCAGAAGAATAGAGAGGGAAAAAGAAATTAAATATTTATCCTATCATGATGAACTGACTGATTTGTATAATCGTCGTTATTTTGAAGAAGAAATGGAACGTCTGGATGATTCACGTCTTTACCCAATCAGTATTATAATTGGAGATCTGGATAATTTAAAAGCAGTTAATGATAATTATGGACATCTGCTTGGTGACGAATATCTTCGTAAAGCGGCTCAAATTTTAAAAGAACTGCTGCGGTCTGAAGATGTTGTTGCCAGAATAGGTGGGGATGAGTTTGCAATTTTGCTTTCGGAAACCGATAAAAAAGCAGCTGCTCATATTTGTGAGCGAATTAAAGCAGAATTTAATCAATACAATAATGCTGACAGTTTTCCAATTGAATTCAAAATCTCTCTGGGCTGTGCCACTGCCCGAAAAAAAACTAAAAAACTAACAGATATTTATAATCAGGCTGATAAAAATATGTATAAAAATAAGGGTAGAAGATAAAATTTGGATAAAAAAATTTAAAAAATTAGACATAAAAAAATCAAGGTTCTGACGAATCTTCTTCGATTGCCTGTTTACAGTTGATTTTTTTACTTTTCTTATTTTTTCTTATTATTTTTGATTTAGTCCTCCATTACTATCTTTGATTTGCTCAAAGATCATTATTAAAGAAGGCTATCCCTTAATAATTTCTTTTTGCTTACCATTAATAGTAACTTCTTCGGAATTGATCTTAATTAACTTTGATCAATCTCAATCAACAATCTTACTTCTAAATCTCAAATAATTTTACTTAAATAAGAATTTCAAAATACCACTTATAAACATTTAATCTTAGGACTTCCTCAGAACCTTGTAACTATATTATAGTCCTCTAAGTCAAAAAAATCAAAGTCGAAATTTGTCGATTAAAATAAAATATCGTTAAATATCTTCTGTTTTTAAGCAGAAACTAAATATCCCATCAATTTTCAGAATACAGGTTCAATTCAAACTACTTTTTAGCCTTATTGTTTTTAAAGCTTAATATGGGAATGACTTGATAATCTGCAGTTCTACCTGTATTATTTACATTAAGAAAGATAAAAAAACGAAATCTTTACTACAGGAGGTAGGGAAATGAAAACAATTGGATTAATTGGCGGTATGAGCTGGGAGTCTACAGTTGACTATTATAAGATATTAAATCAAGAAGTAAAAAATAGCTTAGGTAATCCACATTCTGCTGAAATAATTATGCATTCAGTCGATTTTGCAGAAATTGAAAGGCTGCAGGAATTGGGGGACTGGAATAAATTAACTGAAAAGATGATAAAAATCGCCAGAGAATTGGAACAAGCACGAGCAGATATGATTTTAATTTGTGCTAACACAATGCATCAAATGGCACCTGCGGTTGAGGCTGAATTGGAAATTCCTCTGCTTCATATAGCTGATGCTGCTGCAGAAAAAATAAAAGCAGATAATTTAAAAAAAGTTGGTCTGCTGGGAACTAAATATACTATGGAAGCTGATTTTTATAAAAATAGAATAGAAAAAAATTATGGGATTGAGGTTATAATTCCAGAATCAGATGATCGAAGTTATATCCACCAGGCTATCTATCAGGAATTAGTTGCTGGTATCTTAAAGACTGAAACTAGGGAAAAATTTAAGGGAATAATTGATAATCTTAAAATTCATGGTGCCGAGGGAGTAATTCTGGGTTGTACTGAAATTCCAATGTTAATTAAAGCAGAAGACAGTGTTTTGCCTGTTTATAATACAACTGAATTACATGCCAAAAAGGCAGTAGAACTGGCACTGAATTAAATTTAGCTAATATTGATTGCTTAATTTTATTGAATTAATTGAATTATATATATCTTAAATTACAGCAGGGGTGAATTTTTATGTTTAGCAATAAATTAGTTGCAAGAGCAATGGAATATGCGGCTCAGGCACATCGTGGTGATACACGCAAAGGTGGTGAGGTGCCATATATTGTTCATCCATTTGAAGTAGCAATGATCTTAAAAGAAAATGCTTTTGAAGATAAAATAGTGGCAGCTGGATTACTCCATGATTTACTGGAAGATACAGAAGTTGGAATAGGGGAGTTAAGAGATGAATTTGGAGAAGAAATCCTTGAGCTTGTACTTTCAGCTTCAGAAAAGCTGGAAGGGAGAGATAAAAGAAGCTGGAACAAAAGAAAAGAAAACACAATTAATTATCTAGAAGAAGATGCAGATTTTATTAATAAAGTGATAGCCTGTGCTGATAAGCTGAGCAATGCTCGCAGTATTTTGAGAGATTTAAAAACCGAGTCAGGAGATTTTTGGCAGCGATTTAGTGCACCAAAAGATAAACAGAAATGGTATTACGAATCACTGGTTTACAGTTTAAAAGAGCTTGATGGCTTGAAGATGTATACTGAATTTAAGTCAGTTGTGGCAGAAATTTTCAAATAAAAATTAAGATAAATAAACCCGATTTGAATAAATTCAATTTTAAAAAGTCAGGTTTCAAACCGGGTTTTTTGATTATTTATTTTATAAATAAACTATATAAACCAGCAGACCATGTCCTGCAGCCAGAATAAGGGTAAGATAGGCAAATATTTTGTGTAGTTTTAAATTTAAACGGGGATTAAGATTAAATACCTTTCTAAAAAATCTGATACCCAGTAAAAAGGTTATTACAAGAGATGTTAGAGCACTAATGCCCGCTGGAATAATCCACTGCCCCATATTAATCTCCTCCTTCGCAAATAACAGTAAATAAAGAAGCTGGATTAAACTATTTATTCTACATTAATTTCATTTTCTCTACTTCCAAATTTATTACATTCTGCTTTCAGACGAATAGTGTCTCCAGATTTTGCCCCCGGGATCATATAATGTAAATATTGAACCTCATTGTTAGTCTGCATAATAAAATCTTGTTCAATATGCAGGCTGTCATTTAAATAAACTTTTACATTTTTAACAAAATGTTTACTGTTATCATTGGAGTTATGAGGTATTGTAACTTCTAGCATATTATTTTCATTATTAAAAGACATTTCTATATTTCCAGGTGGGTGAGCATAAACACTGAGAGATAAGCTGAGAATCAGAGCAATAGTTAAAAACAGAACTCTTTTCATAATTAATGACCCCTTTCATATTTTATTTAATAGAACTTTGTTTATATAATTTGTCATAAAAACAATTATTCCTTCCTTAATCAAATTAATTTTTCACAAAATCTGTAAAATATTATAATTAGCTTTGACTTAAACAAATATATAATTAATTTGCTATATTAAAAATCTAAAATGATATATAGCTTTTGATTTCTTGTTTTAATTGCAAGTGAGGATTTTTCTTTCTAAAGAGGATTTTTCTTCTGAATGCTGAATTATAGTTAAAGAACTAAATTAATTAGTTATTTAAATTTTGTGCCTGGAAAATCACAAAAAAGGGGAGAATTTAAAGTGTGGACAAGAAGCGAACTTAAGAATATCGCAAAGAAAAAGTTAAAAGGTTTTTACTGGCAGGCTTTTTTAGTTAGTTTAATTCTGGTGATTAGTGGAGGCAGTCATAACAGACTTGATTTGGGTGGTTCCAGCAGCACAGGCTCTACTACTACTGGTGGTGGGGGAAGTGAATTTACCCTGGGTATAGTTTTGATTGCTGTAATTGGCGTTTTAGTTTTTTTAGCTCTCAGAATTTTTCTGGGATATATTCTGGAAGTTGGTGGTAGAAAATATTTTATTGAGTTAAGCAGAGGCGAATCTGAGATTTCATATCTGCTTAAATTTTTTGATAAAAAATATTATAAAAATATTATTACGGTTCTTTTATATCGTGGAATTTATATTTTTCTCTGGTCACTACTTTTAATTATTCCAGGGATTATTAAAATGTATCAATATCGTTTTGTTGCCTATATCATGGCTGAAAATCCTGATTTAGATCATAATCAGGCTCTGAATTTAAGTCGAGAAATGACTGCGGGACAAAAACTGGATATTTTTATTCTGGATCTTTCTTTTTTAGGTTGGTTTATTTTAGGAGCTTTATTTTTTGGTATTGGAGTGCTATTTGTGCAACCCTATTATGATGCAGTTAATGCTGAACTTTATCAGAAAGTTAAAGCAGAGGCATGATCTTCGAAATATTTGATTTTTGACAGGCGATTTATTAACTGATTGTTTAAATGACATTTTATTTTGCAGTCAATTGGGGGAAACTATTATGGCCAGCAGAAAAAAAGTTAGCCAGGCAGTTCAGTGGTATAAAAAGGAGAGAAGTAAATATATAGAGCTAAGAGCAGAAGTCGAAATAATATTGAGGGAAGCTTTAAATCAAAATGAGATTGTTTTTCACAGTATAGAAAGTCGGGTCAAGTCAATAGAAAGTTTCAGAGAGAAAGCGGAGCGCGATAAATATAGTGATCCGGTAAATGAAATAACAGATTTAACTGGTATTAGAATTATTACACTCTTTGAAAAAGAAATTCATCAGATTAGTGATATTATTAAAAAATTATTTGAAATTGATTATCAGCGCAGTGAGGATAAGTCTGATCTGCTGGAAGCTGATAAAATGGGATATAAATCAATTCATTATATTGCGGAGCTGAGTCCTGATAAAATAGACCAAACAGAGCTGGGTAAATTTTCTGGTTTGAAATTTGAAATTCAGATTCGAAGTATCCTGCAGCATGCCTGGGCTGAGATTGAGCATGACCGTAATTATAAATTTAAAGGTGAGCTGCCTAAAAATCTGCAGCGTCGTTTCTATGCTCTGGCCGGGATGCTGGAAATAGCAGACAGGGAATTTAACACACTTTCAGAAGAAGTTGAAAAATATCGCCAGCAAAATAATTAATTTAAAGCGAGGTAATTAGAATGTATAGAAAAGTAAAAAGTTATTTTGAAGGTAGAGAAACTCAGGATGGGGCAGGGGTTAAACTCAGACGCTGTTTTGGTTATCATCAGATTCCAGACTTTGATCCCTTCTTAATGATGGATTTTTTTGATTCGAAAGACCCTGCAGATTACAGACGCGGGTTTCCCTGGCATCCCCACCGTGGTATTGAAACTGTAACTTATCTGATCAAAGGAGAAATCGAACATGGTGACAGCATTGGCAATAGTGGAGTTATAAGGGATGGTCAGTGTCAGTGGATGACTGCGGGTTCGGGTATTTTGCACCAGGAACTACCCCAGCCCTCAGAAGAAATGTTGGGAGTTCAGATCTGGTTAAACCTAGCTGCGGTTAATAAAATGACTGAGCCGCAATATGGTGACATTACCCAAGATATGATTCCAGTCTATCAAGATGAAGACAAAAAAGTCCATATTATAGCTGGTGAATATGGAGGCTTAAGTGGTGAGATACAGAGAAATGATACCAGACCAATATTTTTTGATGTCGAATTAAAAGCAGATAGTGAAATTATCTTTGAACTACCGACAGATTTTAATGCCTATGCTTTTTTAATTAGAGGCGAGGCCAATTTTGATCCACAAAAGAAAAATTTAAAAAAATATCCTCAGGGAGTATTATACGAAAATGGGAGTAAAATTAAAGTTGATACAGCTAAGAATCCAGCTCGATTTCTCTTTCTAGCAGGCAAAAAATTAGAGGAGCCGATTGCCTGGGGTGGTCCAATTGTAATGAACAGCAGAAAAGAACTGGCAGCAGCCTCACAAGAATTAGACAGAGGAACTTTTATTAAAAATAAAAAGGAGAAAAATGTAAGTCAGATCAATGAATTTTATCAGGATGATTAAATATTAAAAATCAGGAGAGTTAAAAATGAGTAAAAAAGTAGTTTTAATAACTGGAGCTTCAAGTGGTATCGGAAGAGCTGCGGCAGTAAAGTTTCTTGAACAGGGTTATATAGTTTATGGAGCAGCCAGAACCGAAGCAGATCTTAAATATTTAAATGATTATCAAAATGGACATTATATATTGATGGATATTACTGAGGAAGAAATGCGAAATAATTGTATAAATCAGATACTAAAAAAAGAGACAAAAATTGATATCTTGATAAATAACGCTGGCTATGGTGCTTATGGAGCTGTAGAAGAGGTTCCACTGAAAGATGCTAAAAGACAGTTTGAAGTTAATTTATTTGGCCTTTCTGAATTAACTAAACTTGTAATACCAGTTATGCGCCAAAATGGTTCCGGCAGGATTATTAATATTTCTTCTATAGCCGGTAAAATTTGGACTCCACTTGGTGGCTGGTATCATGCCAGTAAGTTTGCACTGGAAGGTCTGAGTGATTGTCTGAGAAATGAATTGAGAGAATTTGGAATTAAAGTAATATTAATTGAACCTGGAGCAATTGAAACTAACTGGGCCAGTACAGCCGGGAAAAATTTAATTAAAAATTCAGGTGAGGGTGTTTATCAAAAACAGGCCGAAAAAAAGGCAGTTAAATATGAAGAAATGTATGGTGAAAATGGTATAGCAGCTGACCCTGGAGTTGTTGCCCGAGCAATTTTTAAAGCAGCAGAGGCTGGTCATCCAAAAGCGAGATATGCAGTTCCCTTCCACGCAAAATTAATATTATTTTTTCGCTGGCTGCTTCCAGATAGACTCTATGATTTTTTTACTAATAAATTTTTTTGATAATTTTTTCATAAGTGATATAATAAGTAAGTGAGAGAATTCATAGAAGGAGCTGTTTTTATGGACGAAGACAATATTCAAAGACTTGAGTATGCAGGAAAAGAAATAATTTTAATTCCAACTGCTCATATTTCTAAAAAGAGTGCAGAACAAGTTAAAGAAGTTATAGAAACTGAAAAACCAGATAGTGTTTGTGTTGAACTGGACGAGGAAAGATACAGTTCAATTAATGATGAAGATAAGTGGAGTGAAATGAATATTTTTCAGGTGATTAAGCAGAAAAAATCTTTATTATTACTGGTTAATTTAATTATAAGTTCTTTTCAGAGTCGGATGGCCGAAAAATTAGGAATTAATGCAGGTCAGGAAATGCGGCAGGGAATTGAGTCTGCTAAAGAAATTGGAGCAGACCTGGTGCTTGCTGATCGAAACATCCAGATTACTTTTAAAAGAGTCTGGCGTGGACTTGGTCTCTGGGAAAAAATGAAACTCATTTTTCAAATTATTTCAATGCTTTTTGTAGACGAAGAGATTACTGAAGAAGAGATGGATGAACTAAAAAACGGAGATGCTTTAAGTATGATGCTGGAAGAGATGGGTAAGTCTTTTCCGGGAATTAAAAAACATTTACTTGATGAGCGAGATCAGTATCTGGCTAATAAAATTAAAAATGCTTCTGGTGAAAAAATTGTTGCTGTTTTAGGAGCAGCACATGTTCCAGGAGTAAAAAAAGAAATTTATAAAGAACAAAATTTAAAAAAAATAACAAAACTTCCACCTAAACCAAAGTGGGGTAAAATATTTTCCTGGGGAATCCCAGCAGTAATTTTAGTAATTATAATTTCCAGTTTTATCAAAAATATTGGTACCGGAATTGAGGTAACAAAAGCCTGGTTTATCTGGAATGGTTCCTTATCAGCTCTGGGAGTACTTTTAGGCAGAGGTCATATTTTGACCATTCTGACTGCTTTTTTTGTAGCTCCATTAAGTTCCTTAAATCCTGCACTGGCAGCTGGTTGGTTTGCAGGGCTTACGGAAGCCTATCTTAAAAAGCCCCAGGTTAAGGATTTTCAGAAACTTTCGGAAGGGATTTCTATTAAAGAAATTTATACAAATAAGGTTACCCATATACTTTTAATTGTAATTCTTGCTAATTTAGGGAGTGTTATTGGTACAGCTGTGGGTGGAGCAAGTGTAATCAGGACTTTTTTAGAATTCTTTAATTTTTAAAATATGTTTTGTTATTTACTTAAAAAATTAATATTAATTTATAAAAAAACTCTTCTCAAATTTTCGAGAAGAGTTTTTTAGCTATATTACTTATATTTAAATAAATTTAAGGTACCAAAACAGTATCGATTACATGAATGACACCATTACTTGCTTCAATGTCTGTTGTTATAACACGGGCATCATTTATATAAACCATACCATCTTTAATTGAGATTTTAATATCTTTACCCAGCAGAGTTTCCACCATCGCTCCATCCATAGTTAATACATCTTCTGCCATTACTTTACCGGCGACTACATGATATAATAAAACATTTGCCAGCTGCTCTTTGTCAGCAAGCAGACTGTCTAGTGTGCCTTCCGGTAGTGCCGCAAAAGCAGCATCAGTTGGTGCAAAAACTGTAAATGGTCCATCGCCTTTTAGGGCTGAAACTAAATCAGCCTCAATTATTGCTGTTGTCAAGGTGTTAAAATCATCAGCTTCTAAAGCAACATCAAGAACATCGGGACCACTTTCAACATGTCCAGCCGCCAGCACCATTACATTCAGAGAAAACATAAAAGCCAGAACCATTAGCAGAGAAACAATAATTTTTTTGGAATTACTTAAAGACTTTTTCATTTAAATTTCCTCCTTATATTTTGAGTTAAGTTTTGTTAAATTTAATATAGCACAACTTATTTTAGATGTCAATAGTATTGATAATTATTTTCAAAAAGTGTATTTCAGGTAACATTATATTTTTCTCTATAAATTTATCTCAAAGTGTCGACAAGTTAACAACTCCTTGATATAATGTTTAATAATAGAGTAGTTAGAAGTAAGCGATATAAGATTACAGGAGGTTATAATTTTGCTTAGAATAGGGATTTTAGGACTTGGTACAGTCGGTAGTGGAGTAGTTAAGATTCTGGAGAAAAATTCGGAGAATATAAAAAATAAGGTTGGAACTGAGGTTACAATAGAAAAAATTCTGGTTAATAACCTGAAAAAAGAAAGAGATGTTGAAATTAAAAAGGAATTATTAACAGATAAAGTTGAAGATATAATTAATAATTCGAATATAGATATTGTAGTCGAATTAATTGGTGGAGAACAGCCTGCCTATGACTATATAATTAAGGCTATAGAAAATGGAAAGAGTATTGTTACAGCAAATAAACTGGTGATTGCTAAATATGGGAAAAGAATATTTAGAAAGGCAGATGAAAATGACGTTCAGGTCTGTTATGAGGGAAGTGTAGCAGGAGGTTTGCCAATTATTCGTCCCCTGCAAAATTCTCTTGCCGCCAATAGAATTGAAAAAATTTATGGTATATTAAATGGGACTACCAATTATATTTTAACTGATATGAGTAAAGAGAAAAAAGATTTTGCTGATTCTTTAAAAAATGCTCAGGCACTTGGGTTTGCAGAGGCTGATCCTAGTTCTGATATTGAGGGCTATGATGCAGCTTATAAAATTACAATTTTATCATCACTGGCTTTTGAGCGTTTTGTTGATGTAAATGAAGTTTATGTTGAAGGCATAAAAGATATTGATATCGAGGATATAGAATTGGCACATGAAATGGGTTATGTGATTAAACTTCTCGCAATTGCTAAGAATTCATCTGAAGGTCTTGATGTTAGAGTTCACCCTGCATTTGTTCCAGAAGATCATCCCCTGGCTATGATAAATGGCACCTATAACTGTGTTTACCTCCATGGTGATGCAGTTGGTCAGGTAATGTCTACAGCTCGTGGAGCAGGTCAAATGCCTACTGGTAGTGCAGTAACTGCGGATATTATTCAAGTAGCTAAGGATATTAATCATAATCAGCGCGAAGTTCAGCGTATGGATTCTTTTTTAGAAAGTAATGTAATTAAAATTGATGAAATCGAAAATAGCTTTTATCTGCGCTTTGAAGTTAAGGATGAACCAGGTGTGATGGCTCATATTGCCAAAATATTTGGAGATAATAATGTCAGTCTGGCTTCAGTGCTGCAGAAACAGAAAGAGAATCCTGTTGTACCACTGGTATTTATTACTCATTCAGTTAGGGAAAAAGATCTAAATCAGTCTCTAGCTAAGATTAAAAAGCTTGATGATGTAATAGAAATTAAAAGTGTTATTCGAGTTGAAAATAACATTTAATTCAAATCCCAGGATAAATTCCGTTATTAAAACGGTTTTTATCTTTTGAATAGATTGTGATAATTTTATCATAAATATTATTTTAATTGTGGAGGAGATTTGATGCGAAAAATATTTTTGTTCATTTCAATTTTTTTGCTATTCAGCAGTAATCTGGTAATGGCAGCTGAAATTTCAGAAGCAGACTGGTTAAGTGATCTCAATTATCTGGAAAATGAACTGCCGGCAGAGCATTATAATTTGTTTTTTAAGCTTGAAAAAGAAGAATTTATGAAAGAGATGGACAAATTGAAAAATGATCTGCCAGAACTTTCAAATCTGGATACAACTTTAAGGCTGGCTGAAATTTTTGCTAAAATTGGTGACACTCATACAGCTATTGATAATACTCGTTTTTTAACTGAATATTATCCACTTTTTTTAAAAAAATTTGAAGATGGTTATCGAGTAATTATGACCGATAATCAATATAAAAAAATTCTGGGAGCAAAATTAATAGCTATTAATAATTATTCCATCGAAGAATTAAAAGACCATTTTAATAAAATTATTACTGCTGATAATCAGATTTCTATAGATTACAGGATCAGTTCATTTCTTAAATTAAATGAGGTGCTCAAATATTTAGGAATAGTTGATTCTAAAAATGAATTTTTATTTGAAAAAGACGGTGAGAAAATCAGAATTAATTTTGAACCTTTAAAAATAAAGAATATGGCTTCCAGTAATAACAGTTTAAGCAAATTAGATTATCAGACTGGTTATGTACGGTCTAATGCCAATCAACTTTTCTGGTCAGATTATATTGCAGCAGAAAAGATGGTTTATTTTCAATACAATAGCTGCTGGAGTAGGGAACTGGCCCAAAAACATGGGAAGCCTAATTCTGAACTCCCCTCATTTGCTGCAGAAGAATCTGAAATTTTAAATTATATCAAAAATAAGGAAATAGATAAGTTGGTAATTGATCTTCGTTTTAATTCTGGAGGTGACTCAAGTCAGGGGACAGAACTGGCTGAAAAATTGAGTAAATATCAAGATCAATTTGAAACTTATATTATTATTGGAGCTGATACTTTTTCTTCTGCAATAATTAATGCTCTTGATTTTAAAAAACAACTAGATGGCTATTTAATTGGTACAGCAACTATGGGCAAACCAAATCATTATGGAGAAGTCAGGACTTTTAATCTTCCAAATACAGGTTTAAGAGTAAGTTATTCTACTAATTATTTTAAACTGCTTGAAAACAGTGATCCTGATTCCCTATACCCGGATATTACAGTAGAAACAAAATTTGAGGATTTTTTAAGTGGAAGAGATAGCATTTTAGAAATAATTAAAAATATTGATTGAAATGTATAATGTAGTTTAATAGTTAATAGTTAGTAAAATATTTGATGGTCTAATAAATTTAGTTAATAAAAAAGGAATTGATTAAATGGAGTTATTAATGGAATTTCAAACTCGGATACCAGAACTAAATAATGTTTACAGACGCAAAAGATTACTTAAAGCTCTGGATAGGCTGAGTAGAGAAAAGAAAGGATCACTGGCATTAATTACAGCTCCGGCAGGTTTCGGCAAAACAACTCTGGCTGCCGACTGGATTGAGATCAGCAGCGAGTCTGCCTCCTGGCTTAGTATTGACAATAATTTTAAAGATGAATTTATATTTATTAGGGGAATTATTACTGCTTTAAAAAAATCAACCAAAAGAGATTTTTTAAATACTGAAGCAATTTTAAGGATTCCGCTTAAATTAAATGCAAAAAAAATAGTTTTTAGTCTGCTTAAAGACCTTAAAAGTGTAGAAAATAAAATAAATTTAGTTATAGATAATTTAAATTTAATTGAGCAACAGCCCGTATTTGATATTTTAAAATACTTAATTGGATTAATGCCTGATAATTTAAATCTTATTTTAATTAGTAGAAAAGAAATTCCTTTTTTAATTGAAAGACAGAAAATTAAGGGCCAAATTGTTAGAATTAAAAAAGATGATTTGAAATTTAACTATCTTGAATTGAAAAAAATTATCCAGAGAGAAAAAAATCTTAGTTTGAATGATAATAAAATTAAAAAGCTTTATCAAATTACTGAAGGATGGCCTCTGGTGATAGAATTTTTTCTATTTAAACTTTTAAATGAACCGGAATATGATCTTAATAATTTAAAAAATGAACTTGAATTAACCAACAATAACTTGTTTCAGTATCTAAATCAAGAAGTTTATTCTAAACTTAAGTTAGAAGAAAAAGAATTTCTTTTAAAAACATCAATTGTAGAAAGCTTTTCCGTAGAGCTTGCTGATCAGCTGGCTTCATCTCAGGAAAGCAAAGTTTTAATTGATAATTTACTTAAAAAAAAGATTTTTATAGAGGCTGTTGATTTAAAAAATAATATTTTTAGATATTTTAATCCTTTTAGAAATTTTTTGCTCAGTCAGTTGAGTTTTCTACAAAAACGCAGGCTTTATTTAAAAGCTGCAGCCTGGTTTGCAGAAAATAGTTATTTTCAGGAGGCTATTTTTTATTCACTACAAATAGATGATTATTATTCTGCAGTAAACTATTTAGAAGATTCCATTCCAGAATATTTAAAAACTGGGGAATTAAAAGAATTTTTAAATTTGTCAAATTCAATTCCCGGTGATTTTTTAAAAAATCATCCTCTAATTCTAATGATAAAAGCCTGGTCTCTTTTTATTCTGGGGCAGTCTGGAGAGGCTGCTTATTATCTTAATTTAATAAATAATAAAAAGAACTTAAGTCCAGAAAATAGAGGACGTCTTTTAACATTAAGTTGTTTGATGGATAAATATCAAGATGCTGAAGAGCACTGTAGTTTAACTGCAGAGGCTTTGAATTTAATCTCAAATACTGATTATATTTTTAAAATTAATGCTTTAATGAGTCTGGGACAGATTCAATCATCTTATTTAAAAATTGAAGAGTCAATCGAATCGTTTCGCAGTGCTGCTTTTATGGCGAGAGAAAAAGAACAGTATTTAATGGAAATTAATTCACTGATGAATTTGATTTTAAAACTGACACAAAAGGGCAGTTTAAATAAGGCTTTTAATCTTAATTTGGAAAGTATAAATCGGTTTAAAAAAAGTAAAAAAGTTGCAGCTGAGTTGATTAATCTTCTTTCTATTCCGATGGGTATAATCTATTTTTTAAAGGGAAATTATTCGAAATCAAAAGATTATTTAATTAAAGGAATTGAAGCAGGTCAATTTTATGAATTAATTCATGTGTATTGGCTGCCAATGATTTATTATGCCCGCAGTTCTTTTTATCTAGGGCAAATAGAAGAGGCAGAAAATATAATTTTAGAGACTTTAGAATTATGTAATAAATATAATTTAAAAGTTAATTACCAGCTGGTAGAAATGGAAAAATTAAAATTCGAGCTAATTAATGCTCAGAAAAACAATAAAATAAGTATCCTTTTGAGAAAAAAGATAAAAGCTAAGGAGGAACTTATAGATAAGCAGACATTTTTTGGAGTCAGAGTAAAAGCAGTTTTTTTAATTACAGAGCTTCTGATAGTAGAAACTAATTATCAGCAAGCATTAAATTATCTGCAGAAAATTGATTATCAAAATTTTGACTTTCTTGATCGAATAAAGAGACAAATTTTAATGTCTTTTATTTTTTTAAAATTAGAAAATCGCACTCAAAGTAGAAAATTACTTTTAGATACACTGATTTTGCTGGAAAAGGAAAGTTATTTAACTGTTTTAGAGGAATATAAAGAATATTTAGCAGAATTACTTCTAGAATTTAAGCAGCTGCAACAGGAAGTAATAGTAAAATTTAATTTCAAATCTGAAACTAAAAGAAAACGGCAAAATAATTCAGAGCTTATTGATCCTCTAACTGAAAGAGAAAAAGAGATTATTGTTCTGCTGGCGGAAGGACTAAGCAACAAAAAAATAGCCGAAAAATTATTTATTACCGAAGGAACAACTAAATGGCATTTAAGCAATATTTATTCTAAACTGGCTGTTAAAAATAGAACTAAGGCTGCTGCCAAAGCCAGAAAACTTAATATAATCTAATGATTTTTGGCCTCACCACCTATCAGGTACAGCAAAACCTAACTTTTGATAGGTGTTTTTTTATTTCAACCAGGTTATTATTGTACTATCAGAATTGAGTGAGGTGGAAGAATTGGATTATTTAAAAATATTTGTGATTTTAAATCTGCTTTTTAAGAAAAGAAAATATTGATTAAAATAAAATATGATATCAATTAAAGCAATTTGATTTTATTAAAAGCCAAAATTCTGTTATAATAGATATATCTACGAAATTTTTATTTTATCAGTCCACAATAAGTAGAGAATAGAGGAGTGAGAATGTGGAAACTAAAGACTGGTTAATTAAGGATTTAAAGGAAAATTGGCTTGAAGATAGAGCTAAAAAAGTTGAAAAGGTTAATAAGATTGATAAAGAATATTACAGACAGTATGATATTAAACAGGGATTGAGAAATTCTGATGGGACAGGTGTAGTAGTTGGTTTTACAAAAATTGGTTCTGTTCATGGTTATACTTACTGTGATGGAGTTAAAACTTCAATTGAAGGTAAATTATTCTATAGAGATATAGAAGTAGACGAACTGGTAAAAAACACTGGCGAATTTGGTTTTGAAAGTATTGTTTACCTTCTGCTATTTGGAGAACTCCCTCAGCAGGAGGAATTGAGAAAGTTTAATGCTATTTTAGATGGATTTAGAAAACTGCCAACTCATTTTACTGAAAATACAATTTTGAAAAGTCCCAGCAGAGATGTAATGAATAAACTTCAGCGGGCAATACTCGTTCTTTATTCTTATGATGAAAAACCTGATTCGCTTGATATTGATCGGATTTTAATTCAAAGTTTAAAATTAATTGCTAGATTTCCTACAATTATTTCTTATGGATTTCAGGCTAAAGCACATTATTTTGATGATCAAAGCCTCTACCTTCACAATCCTAAGGAGGGACTGGGGACTGCTGCCAATATATTACATATGATTAGAGCAAATAACAAGTATACCCAGCTGGAAAAGGATACTCTGGATTTATTATTAATTCTTCATGCTGAGCATGGGGGTGGAAATAATTCCGCTTTTACAACTCATGTAGTCTCCTCCAGTGGAACAGATACTTATTCTGCTGTGGGAGCAGCTGTGGGGAGTCTTAAAGGGCCAAAACATGGTGGTGCCAACTTAAGAGTTAAAGCAATGGTTGATGATATTAAAGAAAACCTGGCTGATTATTCTGATCGCCGTAGTCTAAAAGAATATCTAAAGAAAATTTTAAAAGGCGAAGTTTTTGATCAAAAAGGGTTAATTTATGGAATGGGGCATGCAGTATATACCAAAAGTGATCCGCGAGCTGTTATTTTAAAAAAGAAGTCTAAAGAGCTAGCTGCAGCCAAGGATAGACTTGATGAATATGAACTTTATGATAATATTGAAAGTCTAACCAAAGAAATATTTAAAGAAGAGCGGGGAGAAGATATAGAAATCTGTGCTAATGTGGATCTTTATTCTGGTTTTGTCTATCAGCTTTTAAATATCCCCCAGGAATTATTTACCCCTTTATTTGCTACAGCGAGAGTTGCCAGTTGGTGTGCACATCGTATCGAACAGCTTGTTAGTGATCATAAGATTATTCGTCCAGCATATAAATCTCTAAAAAATGAAGAAAAATGTACAATCAGATGATCTTCAATGCAAAAAAATCAGGCTTTTTATGTATTGTTATAAATTAAGTCGATAAATAAAGGGAGGCTTTTAAATGAACAGACAGATAATTGATCAGCCTAAATTGGAGATGTTTCAAAAGAAATTTAAACAAAGAAAAAATAATGATATTATTGCTAATGCTGTAATAAAAAACGGAATCAATAATACGGCCTTAAATAACAATTCGATTAAAAATATGCACTATGATTTTTCGGTAGAAATTGATGTTGGCCGGGTAACAAACCAGAAAAAAAGTGGGCGCTGCTGGATGTTTGCAGCCTTAAATAATATTCGCTACAGTATTTCAAAAGATTTAGAGATTAAAGACCATGATTTTGAGCTTTCTCAGGCTTATACAATGTTCTGGGATAAGCTGGAAAAAGCAAATTATTTTTTAGAAAATATTATTGCAACAGCTGAGCTTGATCTTGACAGCCGTCGAGTAATGTGGCTTTTAAATGAGCCTACCAATGATGGCGGTCAGTGGGATATGTTTACTGCTTTAATCGAAAAATATGGTATTGTACCCAAATATGTGATGCCCGAAAGCTACCACAGCAGTAATTCTCGCTATATGAATAAAATTTTAAGTTTAAAATTAAGAGATCTGGCACATACTCTGCGGAAAGATTATAAGCTGGGTGCAGATAAAGAAAGTTTAAGAGAAGAAAAAGAAACTATGCTGGCTGAAATTTATTCAATTCTGGCATATTTTTTAGGTGAACCGGCTCAGAAATTTGATTTTGAGTATAGAAATAAAAATGGTGAATTTTATAGAGATGCTGATTTAACACCACAGGAATTTTATCATAAATACTCGAAAGTAAAAATGACAGATTATGTAAGCATAATCAATGCTCCTACTTCTGATAAGCCTTTTGATCAGACTTATACAGTAGAATTTTTGGGTAATGTAAAAGAAGGCCCCCAGATTCATTATTTAAATCTCCCGATTGATAAGTTAATTGATTACAGCAAAGAACAGCTAAAAGATGGAGAACCCGTCTGGTTTGGCTGTGATGTTGGTCAGTGGTCAAATAGAGATTTAGGTATAATGGATACTAAACTATTTAATTATGCAGAGGTGCTGGATACTAAATTTTCTCTGGACAAAGGTCAGCGCCTGCAGTATGGCGAAAGTATCTTAACTCATGCTATGGCTTTTACCGGAGTTAACCTAAAAAATGAAGAGCCACTTAGCTGGAAAGTTCAAAATAGCTGGGGAGAAAAGGTTGGTGATGATGGATTTTTTATTATGAGTAATGACTGGTTTAAAGAATTTAATTATGAAGTAGTTATTAATAAAAAATACCTATCTGAGAGTGATCTTGAATCATATCAAAAAGACCCCGTTGTTTTAAAACCATGGGACCCAATGGGTTCACTGGCAATTAAATAAAAAATAAATTTTGGAACAGAGCTGCTGTATGAATACAGCAGCTTAAGCTTTTTAATTTTATTTTAATAGCCGAAAGTCTAAATCGGAGGGATAGTTTAAATGAAAATTAGAGAATTTTCAAACAAATTTGATTTAAGTTATGATACCATTCGTTATTATATGAAATTAAAACTGATTAATCCCCATAAAAACGGAGGACATTATGAATTTAATAATGAAGATCAGGAGGATATGGAAGAAATATTAAAACTAAAAGAAATGGAGTTTTCTTTAGAAGAAATCAAGGAAATTTTAAGCTTTAAAAGGATTGGCAGATTGAGTAATTATCAAAAAAACAGCTATTATCAAAATCTATATCATCGAAAACTTGACAGTTTAGAAAGAAGAATTATAGAGTTAAAAGATGCCAAAAATGCTTTGCACTCTCATTTAAAAAAATTAAAATCAGCAAACAATGACAGGCGTAATGATCTCAGTTTAAATTTGAATTTGCTGAGTCTTTTTGCCTGCCCGGCCTGTGGGTCCGATCTAACTTTAACTGCAGAAAAAATTGAAAATAATAGAATTCATCTGGGAAGTCTCAACTGCAGTTGTGGCGAAAAAATTTTAATTGAAGATGGTATTATATATACTAAAGATGTTTATGAGAGAAAAAAAGGTGACGAAGTAATTGAAATAGATCCAATTTATCATGTAACAGATTATATTAAACAGACTGATTCTGAATTTATTGATCAATCATATCAGAGTCCAGAGATTCCGCAAATGATTTTTAAAAAATAAGGAGAATACAGTTCAAACAGTATTCTCAGCAGTAGTTCCAAAATAAAGAATATTAGAAATATTAGTCATACAATTATCCCAATTAAAAACCTTATGATGATTGATAATTCGGGCTTTAATAAAGGAAATCCCCGCCCTTTTTTGAAAGTGTTAATTGACAAGAAAAACACACAAAAAAGGAGACGGGGAAAAATGAAAACTAAAAATCATACATTAAGTTGTTATCAATATTGTAACAGGGTCTACGATTTAATTCAAAAATTAGAGCAGATTGAAGATAAAAGAGTTCATCCTTCAGTAAAACTACCAACTGTAATTTTAGTTAATCTTTTTTCTTTAATGTCTGGATTGCACAATTTTAAAACTATGGAAGAGGCAATTAATGATGGTGATTTTGATGAGTTTTTTGAGAATACAAATCTACCATCTGCAGATACCATATCCTATGCTCTAAAGCATGCTAATTTGGATGATCTAAGACAGATAGCAGTAGATACTATTCAGAAAGCCAGATATAATAAATCATTAAACGCGAATACAATAGATGGTTTAAAGGTAGTTGCAATAGATGGCAGCAATGTCTTTAGCATGGAAAGTGAGAGATTAGGTAAAAACGCTCATAAATATGAGCACAATGAGGGGAAATCAATAAAATATCATGAAAAAATGATAGCAGCCTCTTATGTGGGTGAAGGCTTTGCTCCGATTTTAAAGATGGAGAGAATTGAGGCTGGAGAAGGTGAGCTAACTGCAGCTAAAAAGCTTGTTAGGAGTCTCAACAGGGATCATCACCAGTATTGTGATGTAATTGTGGTTGATTCACTCTACATAAATGCACCATTTATCAATACCTGTATAAGAAATAATAAAGATGTAGTAGTTAGAGTTAAACAGGAAAATAATTTAATAAAAGATGCTGAAGGTTTAACTAAAAACAGAAAGCCTGATCATATATATGAAGGTATTAATCCCGGAGATGAAGAAAGAACCACAGGTACTTTTTATGATCTTAAAATCTGGGATGAAGAGAATTTTAATTGGTCTGATGTAGATAAACCACTTAGAGTATTAAAAGTAGAAGAAAGAAAAAAAGTAGTTAATAAAGATAGAGAGATAGTTAAAGAAGAAACTACAACCCATTATTTTGCTACCACCATGGAAAAGATCCAGCTGAAAGCATTAACCGCCTGGAAGATAGCCCACAGACGCTGGGATGAAGAAAACAGTGTTTTCCACTGGCTAAAAACACACTGGAACTTTGATCATGTTTTTAGCAGTGATCCTCATGTAATACAGGCTATGTATTATGTTTATCTGATAGCATATAATTTATTCCATTTATATATCTACAGAAATTTAAGAACTTTTGATTTTAAAAAAGATACTAAAAAGATATTTTTAAGAAGATTTTACAGAGGAATTATCCGCTTAAATGAACCACTATATTATCCAGGAGCTTCTTCAGGATAATATCTGAATTTGTTCAGTTGGTTATAGAACTGCAAAGCAAATATGCTAAAAACCTTCCATTTCAATGGGGGAAAGGGGGTTCTGTATCTTATTTGAGCTGATTTTAGTGTAGAAAATACTGTTTAAAGTAATATTCTCTCTTTTTTATTTTTTAAAAATCATTTGCGGAATCTCTGATCAGAGTCTGGAATGGTTGAAAAATAGACTTGATTATTCTAAACTGGAAAATCAAGTTATTTTAGAACCCGGTTCTGGTTATGGACTCTTATTAAGAAACATCTATGATCAGCTGCCTTCTAATTTAACCTATATTTGTGTTGAACATGATGCTGAGCTGAACAGATATCTTAAAACCTTATTGGAGTTATCCCCCTCTGGTCCGGAAGTTATTTTTTTAACAGCTGAGCTGCCAGATTTGCCACTTAAAGAAAGCAGTCTTGATTATTTGATTGACTATTCCGGAATTTCTAATTTTTCATTTCATAACAGAGGATTTTTACCAGAGCTGCTGCTCAAATATTTTAAAGATCATTTTACAATGACAGCAGTCTTTATTATTTATCATAAATTTGGTGCTAAGAACATAGTTGAAAGAGAGTACAGAGATTATTTTATTTATTCGAATATTAGAACTAAATTAAAGGAAATAGGTTTTGAATTTTTAACTGAGAATAAATCAGAGCCTAAAAAGATTAATAGTTCTTTTGGTAAATACGAAGAGTTTGCTCAAATTGGAGATCAGATTTATTCTTATCAGCTGCAGGCAAAAAAATAAATTTTAAAAGTAGAGTTGGCTCTACTTTTACGAAAAAATCTTCTAAAAAAATTTTTAAGAACTCTTGCACTTGAGTTACCTCCATTTTTTATAATTGATTTAGAAAAGAGGAGGTAGTTAAAATGTTAAATTATCAAGAAGACCAAGCTGAAATTAATCAGGAATTAAAAAGTGACAGACAGGAAAAATTAAATTTGCTGCTATTTTTATCAGGAAAGACAATTTCTTTATTCGGATCAGCAATTTATGCGTTTGTGATTGGACTTTATCTTTTAAGGACAACATCTTCTGCATTCTCTTTTGCTTTGAATCTTGCTCTATATACTTTGCCAGTTGTTTTATTTAATCCAATTGCCGGTGTTATGGCAGATAAATTTAATAAAAAAATTCTGGTAGTTGGTTCTGATCTGATTAATGGTTTATTTCTTTTTCTGATCTATTTGGTGATCACAAATTTTAATTTTAATCTTTATATTCTATATCTCAGTACTTTTGTAATGACAACTTTAACAGTCTTTTTTGATATTGCTCTAGAAGCTGCCAAACCAGGGCTGGTAAAAGAATCTGGGCTGGTTAAAATTAATTCTCAGGCCAGAGTTATAGAGTCATTATCTCAAATTTTAGGACCACTGCTTGGTGGATTAATTTATGGTTTTATTAATTTGGAAGGTTTTATCTTAATTAACGCAATTTCTTTTTTGATCTCTGCTTTGATAGAATATTATATTGATTACCAATATAATCAGCAAATACAAATGGAAACTGGCAGCAATAAAGATTCAGATGATTTTGTTTATAGATTAAAAGAGGGGTTTTATTATATTTTTAGATCAGAAAATTTAAGAGCCTTAGTTTATATTTTTGTGGCTTTAAATTTCTTTTTTAATTTTACTTTAATTGTGCCTTTACCTTATCTATTAAATACTGTCTGGAAAATAGATCCTAATAATTATGGTATAATTCAGGCAGCTTTTCCGGTAGGTATGATATTGGGAGCCATATTAACTGAAAAGATAATGAATAAAATAAGCTATAACCTTTTAATAAAGAATATTACTTTTGTCGCTGCAGTTGGAGTAACGACTTTTGCTCTGCCTATTATTATTTTTCAAAATACTCCGGCCTCAAATTTTGTTTTAACTTATTATAGTCTGCTGATGTTTTTAAGTGGTATTTCAGTTGCCTGGATAGATGTACCCGCAAATGTAATAATTCAAAAAAGTGTACCTCAAAATATACTGGGACGAGTTTTGAGTGTTAAAATGAGTATTATTAAAATTGTTGTACCAATTTCACTTTTAATTTCATCTCTAACAATTAAGTTGCTTGAGGTGGAATATGTTATATTTGTTGGGGCTTTAATTTTTTTTGTTTTCAATATTATTTTTTTTAATTCCAGTACCGGGAGAAAATTTATTCAGCAGAAAGCAGATCAAAAAAATTTATAAATTATAAATAAAACAAATTTAAAACACTTGACTTTATGAACAATATTCATTATAATATTTATAGTGAACGATATTCATAAAGTCTTTTTTTAGATTAAAATGAACATAATTCATAAAAATAAATGGAGGGAAAAAATGTATAAAGATGAAAAGACAAAAAAACTGGCAACGACTCCAATTCCTCAACTTTTGACGCAGATGTCAATACCTGCAATTATTGGTATGCTTGTTTCAGCGGTTTACAATATAGTTGATACAATTTTTGTAGGAAGAATTGGTACCGAAGCCATTGGAGCAGTGACCATAGCTTTTCCACTTTTTATGGTTATTTCGGCAATCGGCTTAACTTTCGGTATTGGTTCAGCCTCCTATATTTCGCGACTTTTAGGAGAAGAGAACAGAGAAATGGCTAATCGAGTTTCGACAACTTCAATTGTAACTACCTTTATTTTAGCTGTAGTTCTGGCTGCAGGAGGTCTTTATTTTCTCAAACCTTTACTCAGGTTATTTGGAGCAACTGAAGTGATAATGCCCTATGCAGTTAATTATACGGCTATTATTATTATCGGTTCAATTTTTACAATGAGTAATATGAATATGAATAATATGGTGAGAGCAGAAGGTAGTGCAAAGATGAGCATGATTGCTTTAAGTACTGGAGCTATATTAAACATAATTCTAGACCCGTTATTAATTTTCACTTTTAAGATGGGAATTGCTGGAGCTTCAACTGCCACTGTAATTGCTCAGGCTGTATCGACGGTAATGTTGATTGGTTTTTATAAGTCAGATAATAGTGTTCTTGATTTAAAACTAAGAGAATTTAGACCTTCTCTTTCTATCTATACAGAAATTATGAAAATAGGTATTCCTACTTTGATTAGACAGCTTTTAAGCAGTGTAGCAATGACTTTACTCAATAATATGGCTGCAACTTATGGGGCGGTTGTTGTGGCTTCAGTCGGGATAATTAACCGAGTTTTTTCTTTTGGCTTTTTTATAACAGCAGGCTTTACTCAGGGATTTCAGCCGGTAGCTGGTTTTAACTTTGGAGCCAGAAAAATTGAAAGGCTTAAGGAATCAATAAAAGTCACTGTTAAGAGAACAACTTTATTTGGCTTAATACTTTTTGCAGTTTTCTTTTTCTTTAACCGGGAGGTCATTGGTGTTTTTAGTCAGGATCCGGAAGTTATAAAAATTGCTGCAATGGGATTAAGACTTTACGCAGTTGTTCTACCACTTATGGGATTTTCTATAACCACCAATACTCTTTTTCAGGCATTGGGGCATGGAATCCCGGCAACTATTCTTTCCTTATCCAGACAGGGTATTTTCTTTATACCAGCAATCTTTCTGCTGCCAAATTATTTCGATTTAAAAGGGCTATTTATGGCTCAACCAGTTGCGGATGGTTTTACCTTTCTCCTGACAGTAATATTGTTTGGATTTGTTTATAAAGAAATTAAAGAACTGGAAGGAGAGGCAGGAATCCGTAATTTAAATCTAGAATATGATAGTGAGGGTGCTTAAATAAGATTAATAAGTTTTCTGTAATATTTTAATAAAGGGAGTATAATATGCCTAAAATAATTGAAAATCTGGAAGAAGAAATAGCCAGAAGTTCTTTAAAACTATTTAAAGAAAATCCATATCAGAATGTAAGTATGCGTAGAATTGCATCAGAAGCCGGGATAGCTGTAGGTACTTTATATAATTATTATCCAAATAAATGGGAATTATATATTGGGGTTTTTGAAGAAAGCTGGAAGGAGACCTATCAGATTTTGAGCGCTAACTGCAAAAATACTGATAATGATTATTTAAAAAATTATATTGAAGTTCTTTATTCTGAAATGAAAGAAAAAAAATCGATTGTGCGAGAACTTTTTCGTTATATAATGAATGATTTAGAAATTGGTGAAGAAGAGCAGAAAGAGAAATTTAAGCGAATTAGATTTCCCAATGTAGTGATTAATCAGATATATGAACTTTTTATTATTATCTTAGAAAAAGAGTTTAAGGTTAAGTTAGAAAAAGATGATGAGGATCTATATCGACTTTTTGCTATGCTCCAGACTAATATTCCGCTGCTACAGCAGAACTTTAAAAAAGAAAAGCAGAACATTGATTTTCTTTATGATTTGATTTGTTCTTTTGTAGAAAAGAAAATAGTATAAAAGATAAAAAAAGAGGCTGAACTACTCCTGAAAAGAGTAATTCAGCCTTTAATTATTTTTGCCCAATAATTTTTAGCTTAGTTATTTAAATATCCCCTTAATTCTTTACTCCGGGTAGGGTGTCTTAACTTTCTTAAAGCTTTGGCCTGAATCTGTCTGATTCTTTCGCGGGTAACACCAAACTGACTTCCAACTTCTTTTAAAGTTCTCTGTCGCCCATCCTCAAGTCCAAATCTTAATTTAATAATTCTTTTTTCTCTATCAGTTAGAGTATCCAGAACTGTTTCCAGTTGATCCTTTAAAAGTTCAGAAGAGGCAAGCATTTCAGGAGCCGGAGCATCCTGATCTTCGATAAAATCCTTTAAATGGCTGTCTTTTTCTTCACCAATTGGAGTATCTAAAGAAGTAGGCTGCTGGTTCATGGCCAGTTTCTGAATTTCTAAGACCTTTTCTGGTTCCATATTCATTTCTTCACCAATTTCTTCCAGGGTTGGTTCTCTTTCTAAATCTTTTTTAAGTCTTTTTTCAATTCTTCGTAATTTGTTCATCGTCTCTACCATGTGTACCGGAATTCTAATAGTTCTTGCCTGATCAGCAAGAGCTCGGGTAATAGACTGCCTGATCCACCAGGTGGCATAAGTACTAAATTTATACCCCTTGGTATAATCAAATTTTTCAACTGCTTTCATTAAACCTTTATTACCTTCCTGAATTAAATCCAGAAAAGACATACCCTGTCCTATATATTTTTTAGCAATACTGACAACAAGTCTTAAATTAGCTTCAGTTAGTTTTTCACGAGCTTCCTGGTCACCCTGTTCAATTCTTTTAGCCAGTTCAACTTCTTCTTCCTTGTCAAGCAGATCTACTTTTCCCATTTCTTTTAAATAAACACGTACGGAATCATCAATACCTGCTCCATCAGGTATGGAAAGATCTAGATCATTTTCTTCTTCAGTACTATCATTCTGGTTATCATTATTTTCATTATTAGCTTTTTTAACCATTTAAATTCCTCCTCAATGCATAATGCCTGACACAATCATTAATTGTAGCATAAATTTGATTAGATTTAAAGCTATTGTTCAAATTAATTCAAAAAATCGACAAATTTCATTTTTTTAAAGCTGTTTTTTTCTAAATTCTTTATTTCTTTGTAAAGTTCCTGCATTTCCTCATCTTTAAAAATATTTTTTATTTCAAATTCTTCATCAAAAAAATTGGTCTGATAACTTTCCCAGATAGAAATTTTATCTGCTTCACTTAAAGGTAAATAACTGCCATTTTCAGTTTCAGCAATAATATTTTTTTCTTTCAAATTCTTAAGCTCAGTTTTGATATCCTCGGCTGGAAGATTAATTTTTTTAATCAACTCGGCAAAGGAGAGAGGCTGGTTGTTTTTGCTTTTATAATTTTTAAAAAGTGTCAATAAAATTGCTGTCGGAATTAAATCTCTTAAACCCTGGTTGATTTTTTGTCGGTTAAGCATATATTTAAGTCCTGATCGATGTTGAAAAACATAAGAAATCACAGCTCCTAAAAGTATAATTAGCCAGATTAAATAAAGCCAGAGTAAAAAAATAGGGATAATTGAAAGTGGACCATAAATCTGATTATAGGTTATTAAGTTAGCAGTATAAATATTGTAGAGGTTTTTGGATAAAATAAATAACAGTCCACTAAACAGCCCGGCAAAAACTGCTGCTGTAGGTTTTACCTCAGTATTGGGAACAAAATAATACGCAATAATAAAAATTAAAAAATTAAAAGAAAATAGAATATAGTTAAAAAAATTGCTTTCACTTATCTGTTCTCCGCTCAACCATAGCCCCAAATATTTTTGAGCAAATAAAAGGCTAAGAGTTAGAAATAAAGTGATAGAAAAAGTACCGAGAGTGATAAAAGTCCAGAAAGAAACAAATCTTTTAAACAAATCACGATGTTCTTTTAGATTCCAGATTTTGTTAAAGGTAATTTCGACTCGGGCCAGCATAAACACAATAATAAAAATTAAAGTTACAAAACTTATTATTCCCAGCTGTTCAATATCAACATTAAGAATATATACTTCCAGATAGTTAATTAAATTTTCTCCAGTACCGGCCGCCAGATTGTTTAAAATTAGAGTTTTAATTTCCTCTACAATGGTATCAATTTTGCCAAAAAAATTGAAAAGAGTCATAATATAAAATGAAAATATCAAAAAAGGTACAATAGAAAGAGTGGTGATATATACCATTCCCATTGCGTGCATAAAAATATCATTTTCCCTGGCTTTCTGGTAGACTCTTTTTATAAAAAGTATTATCAGGTCTAAAGAGATCAGCGTTTTAATTTCTTCTAGAAGTTTATTTTTATTATTCATCTGCGCCACCTCTTATGAAAAATTAATTTATCTCTTCTAATTAATATATTCTTTAAATAAAAAAATTCTCCTTCACCGAATTAAAAAATATCGACTTCTAAACTTTGCTGTTTATTTAAATTTTGTTATAATTAAAATATCAAATACATAAATGGGGGTTTTAATAATGGACAAAAGAAAACTTGGTATTTTATTGATAACAGTTGGACTGTTTATTCTGCTTAATACTTTAAATTTAATCAGCGATGATATTTTTCTTTATCTGCTGAGCGCAGGTTTTATTTTTACTTATTTTATGCTGGGGGCCAGAAAACATTATAGAAATATCGGTTTTTTAATTCCAGGTTCAATTTTGCTGGCCATTGCTCTTTTTTCTGATCTAGAGAGATTAGACTTTGTAGATAAACTTGGCGGAGGCTTTTTCTTTATTATGCTTGGATTGGCATTTTTAATTGTTCTAATTCATACCAGCGCTTTTAAAAAGTGGGACTGGCCGATTTATCCGGCAGCAGCTCTGATTGTTTTTGGATTATTTGTAATTTTTGTTGATAATAATGATTTTATTCAGAAAATGGAATATTTAAATTATATAACCCCCCTTGTTCTAATTGGTCTGGGAGTATTTTTTCTTTATCAAAATAAGCAAAATAAATGATAATTCAAAAAATTAATAATATATTCTGTGATTAGATATTATCCAGTAATTGTGGTATACTAAAAAAGAATATAAATAAATATGAGAGTTTTAACAGTTTTCGTGTAGTTTTTGGTGACTGAAAATACTTTATTAATAACTTCTACCTCATTTGGGGTAGAATTTTATTAAATATAAATACTTTAAACTATTAAAGAATTAAAGAAGGGAGATTTGAGAATGTCGAAAAATTTTAAAAGAGTTTTAGTGGCCAATCGGGGAGAAATAGCAATTAGAGTAATTAGAGCCTGTAAGGAGTTGGGCATTAGAACTGTAGCAATTTATTCCGAGGAGGATAGAACCGCCTTATTTAGGACTAAAGCAGATGAAGCTTATCAGATTGGCAATAACAAGGGGCCAATTGAAGCTTATCTTGCTATTGATGAAATTATTGATTTAGCAGTAAAAAAAGATGTGGATGCTATCCATCCTGGTTATGGTTTTTTATCAGAAAACCCAGAATTTGTCCGTCAGTGTGAGGAAGCCGGAATCAAGTTTATTGGACCTGATGCAGAAGTAATGGAGAAGTTAGGAGATAAGATTAAATCTAAAATTCTGGCTCAAAAATTTGATGTACCTACAATTCCGGGTTTGGAAAAACCTATCAAAAAAGAAGAAGAAATTAAGAACTTTGCCAAAAAACATGGTTATCCGCTGATGCTTAAGGCGGCAGCTGGTGGTGGTGGCCGGGGAATGAGAATAGTTCGTTCTGATGAAGAATTGATCTCTCAATTTAGAGATGCAAAAGAAGAAGCTCGTAAAGCTTTTGGTGTAGACGATATTTTTGTAGAACGTTATTTAGAAGATCCAAAACATATTGAGGTACAAATTTTAGGTGATGAACATGGTAATCTTGTACACTTATTTGAAAGAGATTGCTCAATTCAGCGACGTCATCAAAAAATTGTAGAATTTACCCCTGCAGTTGCCCTCAGTGATCAGAAAAGAGAAGAGATTCTGCAGGATGCCCTTAAATTATGTAAGGGAGCAGGTTATAAAAATGCAGGTACAGTAGAATTTTTGGTTGATAAGTACAATAATCACTATTTTATTGAAGTTAATCCAAGAATTCAGGTTGAACATACAGTTAGTGAAATGGTAACTGGAATCGACATTGTTCAGAGTCAGGTTTTAGTTGCTGAGGGATACAGACTTGATTCAGAAGAGATTAATATTCCCTCTCAGGAATCAATTAAGATGAATGGATATTCTATCCAGTGTAGGGTGACAACAGAGGATCCGGCAAATAATTTTATCCCTGATACCGGTCGCCTTGACCATTATCGTACTGGTTCTGGTTATGGTATTAGACTTGATGGGGGTAATGGATATACTGGTGCAGTAATTAATCCTTACTATGATAGTCTGCTGGTTAAAACTATTTCCTGGTCAAGAACCTTTTCGGATGCGATTAGAAAAGCCATGCGTTCAGTTGAAGAAATGAAGGTGCGAGGAGTTAAAACCAATGCTTCCTTTTTAATTAATGTTTTAAATCACGAAGAGTTTAAAAAGGGAACCTGTGATACAGGTTTTATTGCCAATAATCCAGAACTTCTAGATATTAAACCAGGTTCAGATCAGGAACAGAAGATTTTAAGTTATCTGGGTGAAAAAATTGTCAATGAAACTCGGGGAAATAAACCTGATTTTGATGTACCAAAGGTGCCTAAGTTTGAAAAAATAGAGAGCCTTGAGGGTACAAAACAGATTTTAGATCAGGGTGGTCCAGATGCTGTAGTCGAATGGATTAAAGATAAGGAAGAGATTCTTTTAACTGATACAACATATAGAGATGCCCATCAGTCGCTGATGGCGACCAGAATGAGAACTGTGGATATGGAAAAAATTGCAGAAGCAACTTCTCATCTGGCCAAGGATTTATTCTCACTTGAGATGTGGGGAGGCGCAACCTTTGATGTTTCCTACAGATTCTTAAAGGAATCACCCTGGGAGAGAATTGAGCGCCTGCGTGATAAAATACCCAATATTTTATTCCAGATGCTTTTAAGAGGATCCAATGGGGTAGGATATAAAAATTATCCTGACAATGTAATTCGCAGTCTGGTTGCAGAAGCAGCTGAAGCTGGAATTGATGTCTTCAGAATCTTTGACTCTCTAAACTGGCTGCCGGGAATGGAAGTTTCAGTAGATGAGGTTGTCAAACAGGGTAAAATTGCTGAGGTATCGATGTGCTATACAGGTGATATCTTAGACGATAAACGTGAAAAATATGATTTAGATTATTACGTGGAATTAGCAAAGGGAATTGAAGAAATGGGAGCTCATATCCTGGGAATTAAGGATATGGCCGGTTTATTAAAACCTTATGCTGCCTATGAGCTGGTCAAGGCTCTTAAAGCTGAAATCTCAATTCCAATTCATCTGCATACTCACGATACAAGCGGAAATGGTGCGGCTACTTTATTGATGGCTGCTGAGGCTGGTGTTGATATTGTGGATACTGCCTTTAATACTATGGCAGGTTTAACAAGTCAGCCCCCTTTAAACTCAATTGTAGCAGCACTTACAAATACCTATCGTGATCCAGAAATGGATATTGAAAATATTCAGAAGATCTCAAATTACTGGGGAGCAGTTAGACCTGTCTATTCCCAGTTTGAATCTGAACTTAAATCTGGAACAGCAGAAATCTATAAATATGAAATTCCTGGAGGTCAGTATTCTAACTTAAAACCACAGGTAGAAAGTGTTGGTCTCGGCCACCGCTTTAAAGAGTTTAAGGAAATGTATCGCAAGGTTAACTTTATGCTCGGTGATATTCCAAAAGTTACACCCTCCTCCAAAGTAGTAGGAGATCTGGCAATATTTATGGTGAAAAATGATCTGACACCTGATAATATCTGTCAGGAAGCTAAAAACATGGCTTTCCCGGATTCAGTCGAAGCTTACTTTAAAGGTATGCTCGGTCAGCCTCCTGGAGGTTTTCCTAAAGAACTCCAACAGCTGGTCTTAAAAGGTGAAGAGTCCATAACTGTTAGACCTGGAACTCTGCTGGAAGATTATGATTTTGAAAAAGCTGAAGCAGAGTTAAAAGAGAAATATGATTTTGAACCGACTCAAAAGGATCTCTTAGCTTATGCTCTTTATCCTAAAGTTTATACAGACTACCTTGACTATCTGGCAGAGTATGGTGATTTAAGCCATATGGGAAGTGATGTTTATTTTCATGCTTTACGTGAGGGAGAAACCAGTGAAATAAAAGTTGAGGAAGGTAAAACTCTGGTGGTTAAACTATTAGAGATTGGAAAGGTGGATGATCAGGGTTACCGCAGATTGGCCTTTGAGGTTAATGGTTTCAGAAGAGAAATTAAAGTTTATGATGAGGCAAGTACTGCTGCCTCTGATGTAAGCTCCAAGCAGATGGCTGATCCTAAAAATGAATTGGAAATTGGAGCCAGTCTTCCCGGTAATATTGTTGAAATCTTAGTTGAAGAAGGGGAAGAAGTTGAGAAAAATCAGAGTCTTGTAATTATGGAAGCCATGAAGATGGAGACTAATATTACTGCTCCAACTAATGGTACTGTGGCTGCAATCCATGCTGCAGCGGGACAGCAGCTTGAATCTGGAGAATTAATTCTGGAATTAGAGTAAACTAAAAGTTATCATCTAAATGGAATATAAAATTAGCGGCCGCCTCTTTTAAGAAATTTGAGGCGGTTTTTTAACCTGCTAAACTGCTTTTTAATTTTTATATTTTGTGTTAAAATATAAATATAAGAAATAATTAAATTTTCTGAATAAAAATTATAGAAAAAAGGGGGATAGAGATTTTATCTAGTATTTTTTGAAAGATAATAATCTCAAATATTATGTATCATAAAAAAACCAGTCTCGGTCTTGATGAAAATGTAGAAGCCATTCTGGCTTATGCCGGTATCTGGGTAACAGGTTTAATCTTTCTATTTATAGAAAAAGACAATAATCATGTTCGTTTTCATGCAATGCAGTCACTGATTACCTTTTTTTCTTTATTTATTGCTTCATCACTGGTGCTTGTAATTCCATTAATTGGAATTCTGATTTCTTCATTAATAACATTTGTGGGTACAATTCTCTGGCTTTTATTAATGTATAAGGCTTATAATGGAGAAATATTTAAACTTCCTTATGTCGGTGATCTGGCTGAGGAATTAACCTTTGGTGAAAGTTTTGAGGACAAGAGTAAATAATTAAGAGAATTATTTACTGATTATAGTATTTATTGATTATAATTTATTAAGTTTAAATAGCCTGCTTCTAAAAAGAGCCTGTAGAATTAAAACTCTACAGGCTAATTAAATTTTATTTAATTTTTTTTAACTGACCTGGAGGTAAATTACTTTCATCTGTATCATTTTCTTTGGGATCTCCAGGTGGTTGAGGATCAATACCATTTCCAATTCCATTATTGCCTTTGTCTTTGGAAGGTGGTTCTGGTTCTTCAGGATCATCAGGAGGATTGACAACAACAGCCAGGGCGGTTAAAGTGATACTAAAGATTAGAACTAAAATCAAAAAAACTGCCAGCACACGATTCCAATTTTTCATGGGCTTACCTCCTTTTAAAAGACCTTACTCCAGGGAGGAGATCTGGCAGCCTGGCGGCCCTGAATGGGTCCATGGCTTTGCGCCGCATTTTTACAAATGCTTAGCTATTTTTGCTTCTCCTTAATTATAAACTAATTATATTCCTAAAATTTAGACAAGTCAATGTAACTGCTTTACATATAAAATAATTTACAGGATTTAATTCTTTTATATAGAATTAATATTAAGAGACTAGTTTTTCTATTATATTCAAAAATATTTAAGAAAAAGGGGAATAAGATGTTAAAACCTTCTAAGAGATTTGTATATTTTACAATTCGTTTTATACTGGTCCATGTTATAACATATGTTTTTATCAGTGTAGTATTTAAAAATCTTCAGAATTATGCCAGTGCTTTTATTACGATGGATGCATTTTCTAATTTTCGTTCACCCGATTCCACAATTGTCAGGCTGGCACCTGTTTTTCAAATTTTTAGAGGAGCTTTTTTTGCTTTTATTTTATACCCTTTTTATAATACTTTAATTAAAAGTGATTATGCCTGGGTGAAAATGTTTTTTTTGATCTGGGGATTTTCTCTAATTGGCTCAGTAGCGCCAATCCCGGGTTCAATAGAAGGAATGATTTATACAAAGATGTCTCTGGTCGAACATTTAATTGGACTGCCGGAAATTACAGTACAGATTTTTGTTTTTAGTTGGTTTTTTGTAAAATGGGAAAACAGAACTGAAAGAGACTACAGCTAAGACTGGAGGAGTGTAATGCCGAAACCAATTAAATTTATACATACAGCAGATGTTCATCTTGGAAAAGAATTAAGCTGTAATGGAATAAATAATTCTAATCATAAAAATTTATTTTCTAATGCCGGCAAAATAGCTTTTGAGAACTTAGTTGAATTGGCCGTTAATGAAGAAGTTGATTTTATTGTAGTTGCTGGTGATCTCTATGATCGGGAGGCACGTTCAGTTAAGGCCAGCCGATTTTTTTTAAATCAGACTCAGTTTTTAAAAGAAAAAGGAATAGATATTTACTTGATTTCTGGTAATCATGATCCCGCTGGTATGGAAAACGAGGTTTTTGAACTTCCAGAAAATGTACATTATTTTTCTAGCGAAGAAGTAGAAGTAAAAGAATATCAAAAAGAAGGAATAACAGCTGCCAGAATTATAGGTCAATCATACAGACAAAAATTTGAGTCAAGAACAATGTACAATTTTTATACTGCTCCTGATAGTTCTATTTTTAATATTGGGCTACTGCACACAGCACTGAGCAAGGATAATAACCACTATGTTCCAGTTAATAAAGGTGAACTACTTACAAAAGATGATATTGATTACTGGGCTCTCGGACATTTACATCAGTATCAAAAAATAAATCAGCAACCTGCCATTTATTTTTCGGGAACTCTGCAGGCTCATAACATCAGCGAGGAAGGTAATAAAGGAGTAATTCTGGTTGAGGTTGATAAAAATTTAAATAGTAAAGAAAAGTTTATTTCGCTGGCGCCTGTTATCTATCTAAAACTTAAAATTAATTTAGAAAAAGAAGGATTAAAAAATATAAGTCAACTTCAAAATTTAATTACTGATGAAATTAACAAAATGAGAGATAAAATAACAAACCAAAACAGAAATAAAAATTTTCAGATTAAAGCAGTTATTATTCGTCTGCTGATTGAAGGGCGGACAGAACTGCATCAGCATGTTGAAAATAACAGAGAAGAGCTCGAAGCAAGTTTAGTCAATTATTTTCGTCAGCAAAATTACAGACATTATCCTGTTGTTTGGATCCATTCTCTTATTTTTAGAACTGCTAAAACATTACCTGATCTGAAAAGTTTAAAAAATAATAACCCACTTTACCAAAATATAAAAGAATTAATTGAGGAAAGCCTTACTGATGCAGAACTTAATCAGGAACTGCTAGCAGAATGGGGACAGATCTGGCAGGGAAATCAGGATAATGAAGATAGAGAAAACTATAAATTTTATCCAGAGAAAAAGCTGCAGCGTGAAATTTTATCCGAAGTAGAAAGAATTATAATTTCAGAGTTAATTGAGGATGGCGATTAAATGTATTATAAGAAAATATATATTAGAGATTTTGGTATTTTTAATAACCAGAATTTAGAGGGGATTTCAAAAAATTTAGTGGTAATTGGCGGTAAAAATAGAGCCGGGAAAAGTACTTTTTTAAAATTACTTCGCTACTTACCTTTTGGTCTGCCAAAAGATAATTCTATTCCTCCAGCAGTAGATAATTATTATATAGAAGCAGAACTAAAAAAAGCAGATAAAAAATTTAGCCTTTTTATAGATGGATATGCAGCTCCGAAAGTTATAGATGATGATCAGCAGGAAAAGAGTGCTTCGGAATTATTTAATAATCTTGATCAGTTGAGTTATCAACATCTTTTTAGTATCAGTTTGAATGAATTACAGGATTTAGCTAAAATTGCCAAAGGAAAAAAGAAAGAAAAACGTCTTTATTCAATTTTGCTTGGAGCAGGATTTTCAGAATTGGTAAAAGTTCCAGAAATTGCGGATAAATATTTTAATTATGCTAAAAGTATAGGCGGTAAATTAGGAGATCCTACTGTAGCATCTTTTAAACCTTATTATAATCAGATTAGAGAAGCAGAAGAAAAAAGGGATCAGGCTCTATTAGAAGTTGATGAGTTTAGACAAAAAAATAAAGATTTAAGTCAGTTTCAAAATAAGTTAAATAGTAAAAAGCGGGAAATAGAAAAACTGGAAAACCATTATATTTTAATAGACTTATTAAAAAATAATTACTCTGAATTGAAAGAAATAGTTAATTTGAGTCAAAAATTGAATAAAGTCATAAACAAAAATTCTCTCCAAACTTCTTCTCAGTTAAATAATTCAGAAATTAATGCAGAAAATACCGGTCTGCAAACAAATCTGGATCAATTTTTAATTTTTATGGAGCATGAAAGTAAAAAAATAAGAAAATTTCAGCAAAAAGAGGAGAGTCTTAAAGAAAGAATAAAAAATTATCTTCTGCAGGAGGATAAAATAGAAAAATCAAAACAGCAATTGCTGTCAGAATTAGAAAATTTAGATACCAGCTGGAATAATGGCCTGCAGCAGCTGGAGAATATTAAAGTTGATTTAATTAAAGAAAAAGATATAAATCAGAAACTCAAAAAATACCGAGATCTTAATTACGATATTGAAAAAATTGAATCAGAACTTAAAAATTTAAGCTATAAACTCGAAGAAAACAGACAGGAACTGGAAGAAATAGATTTCAAAAAACCTTCTTTGATTTTAAAACAGAGCTATTTTGTTCTGGCCCTGTCTTTTTTGACTCTGGGGTCTTCTTTTTGGATAAATATTAAGCAATTAAAATATTTTTCTTTAGTGCTGGCTCTGACAGCCTTTATTTACTACAGCTCAAATTATAGAAGTTCTAAACTGGAACAACAGAGATTATCGAAGTTAGAAAAAGAAGAACAGTTAAATAAAAACCAGCTGCAGAATAAAGAGCTCGAATTAAAGAAAAAAACTTCTTATTTAGAGCAGCTTAGAGCTGATTTAAATAAATATGCAAAAATTTTAGGGATTTCAGAAGCTGATTATCTGTCTTTTATAGATTCATATTTAAGAGAAGTTCGTGATAAAAAAAGAAGATATAGAGAACTTAAAATAAAAAAAGAAGAAAACCAAACTGAAAAACAGAAATTAAAAATGAATTTGACCGGAATAAAAAATTTAATCAAAGAAAGCTCATCCTACTGCAGTCTGGATTTTAATACTTTTGCTGGAATAGATTTAATAGAAAATTATCAGATTTTATTTAGTGAGTTTGATAAAATTAAGGAATTAAAGGATCTGACTGAAGAATATAGGAAAATTAAATCTCAGCTAAAACATACTCTAAATGCCTCTGATACAGTAAAAACAGCTCTTTTTGAATTAAAACAGGATAGAGATTATTATCAGACATTTATTGGCTTTTATCATAAATTTACATCTCAATCTGCTGTAGAAAAAAAGAAAGAATCATTATCTGTTCAAATAAATAATTTAAAGCAGGAGAAAGAATCACTGGAAGAAAAAATAACTACTGTAAAAAATAGAATTAATGCTTTATCTACTTCCACAAAATTAGAATCGGCTCAGCAAAAAATTGATCTGGCTCAGACCGGGCTGGAAAAACAGGCTCAAAGTTATGCGGTAAATAAAAGTGTTAGTTTTATTCTTAAAAAGTTACGTTCCCGAATGATTGAAAAAGCTGAAACAGAATTGTTAAAGCCTGCTTCTGACATTTTAAGCAGAATTACCAGTCATCATTACTGTGATCTCAAAACAGCTGCGGAGCTTGATCAACAGGATTTCAGGGTTGTTACAGAAAAAGGCAGGCAGTTTAATAGTACAAAAGAGTTAAGTCGCGGCAGTCTTGAGCAGCTATTTCTGGCAGTAAGGTTGAGCAGAATAAAAGAAATTAAACCGCCCTTACCACTGGTGCTGGATGATTCCCTTGTTAATTTTGATCAGAATCATTTATATAATACTGCTAAATTACTTGTTGAACTCGCCAGCAGACATCAGATATTTATTTTGACCTGTCATCCACAGTTAATTTCTTTTATTAGTCAACTATCTAATGCTGCTCAATACTGGAAATTAGATTCGGGACAATTCGAAACAGCTTCTCCCAAAAAATTAGCAGCTTATTTAAAAGAGTAATTTTAAGTCGAAAAAACCTGTGGGTAAAATTCTCTTTGTCTTTGATAGTTAATTATTTACTTCTCTAATTTTTAAAAATAGATCTTTGGCTTTGTTTCGGTGTCTGATATTAACTTTATTATCTCTAATCAGTTCATCCAGCAGTGGTAATGCTTTGTGATTCTGGTTGTGCTTGTAGTATAAAACCGAAAGTAATAAACTTAATTTATTACTTTCTTTTTTAGGATGATTATCTGTTGCTTTAAAATAAAATTCTTCCAGATTATTTAAAGCTTTTAATGATGCTTTTTCTGAAAGTTGATTTTCACCAAGGTCTTCGTAGATCCAGCTTAATTCACGCCAGAGAAAGGCTTTTCTGTCTGCATTAAGGTCTATATAATTATAAAGTTTTAAAGCAAGATAATGGGCATCGAGGACCTGGTTGATACTCCTGGGTTCGGAAAATTCTATTTTAAAATCATTACTTAATGTATTTTTTATCAAATCCTTAAAATTTTCTTTTATAATTTGTTTTTTGCTTTTAGAAATGTTATTAAAATCTTTCCTTCTGGCTGTAAATAAACAATTAGAACAGGAGAGGATACTGTAATTATAAAGATTGAAATCTTTATATAAGGGGCGTAAATCTTCTCGGATTTTTTTAATACGAAGTCGAGAGTTTCTGATTTTCTTAACGGACATTTTCTTAGAACAGACCGGACATTCAATTTCTTTATCATAAAGGTAATATTCATCTTTAGAATCTGTTTTTTTCTCATAAGTTTTGTGTCCCTCTAAATAAAAACCAGATCTATCTTTTATCTCTTTTTTAATTTCCTTTTTTTTATTAATTTTATTTATTGGAGGCAGATTAATTTTATTTTTGTTTTCTAATTTTTCAATATAACTGGAGAGGTTATTGATCATTTTACTGGCAAAAGAAACATTTTTCTGCATAATAAATTTTAAATCAGAAACCTTAAACTCCAGTATTTTTGTATTCAAATATGCTTCTGCTCGAGAACTGTAGTGATCTGCAGTAAAAGCACTTTCACCAACAAAACTGCCGTTTTTTTGACGCTGGATTTCTAATTCCTGATCATTATCCCTGATAAATACTCGAACTAAACCATTTAAAATAAAATAAATTTTATCTGCATTTTGACCATAACTGTAAATATTTTTGCCTGATTTAATCTCAATCATAGTGCTGTGATTTGCTAATAAATCTTTTAGGCTGGTTTTTTCTAACACTGATAAACAATCCTTTCTAAAGTTTAATTATTTGAAAGTCAAAGCAATTATATTATAACATAGATTCCATTATTTTCATAATAACAGTTTAAGATTATGTTTTAAGCTTCTGTTGGAAGATGTTAACTGTTTAAAAATATTTTATTTTCAATTACTTTTATCTATCCATAATTACTGTTATAATTAAAAATAGAATTAAAATTACTGGTTAGAGCTTAATATTATTTTTTTAATAGGGGTGATTTAATGGTAGAAAAAATTGATCACATCAAAGATGAAATTAATAACTATCTAAACAAAGAGGAAAATGTAAAAGAAGATTGGATAGAAGATAATCATCCTATTGATATTGCAGAAGCTCTTTCTGAACTTGAGGCTTCTAAAATAAATAGTTTTACAAAATTGCTGGAAACAGAAGACCTTGCAGATATCTTTGAAGAATCGGAAAAAGATTTGCAGATTGATATTTTGAAATGTAAAAACTCAGAAGAAATTATTGAGATTTTCTCTCATATGGCAGCGGATGATATTACTGATATTTTAGGTTTACTGCCAATACAAAAAAGAAAAGAACTGCTGAGACATATGAAGCAGGATGATGCTCTGGTAGTAAAAAATCTGCTGGGATATGATAGAGAATCTGCTGGTGGTATTATGACCACCGAATATCTTTTACTAAATAAGAATTTAAAAACTATAGAAGCTCTGCAAAAATTAAAGAAAATTGCTCCTGATACAGAAATAATTGATACTATTTTTGTTTCTGATGATAACAAAAAGCTGGTGGGAAGTGTTGATTTAAGAGATATATTGAGTTCCGATGATGAAAAAAAACTGGAAGATTTAATGGATGATAATATCATTAAAGTTTCTGCTGATGTAGACCAGGAAATTGTTGCTCAGCAGGTAGCAAAATATGATCTAACAGTAATCCCTGTAATCAATAAAAGTGGAATCTTAATTGGAATAATTACAGTTGATGATATTATTGATGTAATTGAGGCTGAAAACACTGAGGATTTATATAAAATGCATGGAGTGGATGAAGAGGAAAGCTCAGATGCAACTCTGTTTCAGTCTGTTAAAAGTAGATTGCCCTGGATGTTTATAAATCTGGCAACAGCTTTTTTAGCAACCTTTACAGTTGCTATATTTGAAGATGTTATTTCTCAGGTTGTTGCTCTGGCAGCTGCGATGCCAATAGTTGCAGGTATGGGTGGAAATGCAGGAACTCAGACACTTTCTATAGTTATTAGAGGAATTGCTCTGGGAGAAATTGATTTTAAAGATAACTGGAAACTCTTACTTAAGGAAGCGATGGTTGGAATTATCAATGGGGCTGCTACCGGTCTGGTTACAGGTTTGATTCTGTATTTAATGTATGGAAATTATTATCTGGGAATAATTATCTTTATGGCTATGATTCTTAATTTATTGATTGCAGGTATGTTTGGTTTCTTAATTCCCCTTTCATTACAGTCACTGGGAATTGATCCGGCACTGGCCTCAGCAATATTCTTGACAACTGTTACTGATGTCTTTGGTTTCTTTGTTTTTCTTGGCCTGGCCAGAACATTTTTAATCTATTTAGTTTAAGTAAAAATTTAAAAAAATGGCAGAATATATCATTGTGAGAATATAATTAATATATAGACTTTCATTAATTAAGAAAGAGAAAAAGGATATTCAAATTAAATCTTGAAATATTATTAGGGGATAAGAAAATAATATATAAATGAGGTGCTAAAACAAAAGTGGAAGAACAAAAAATCACAAAGATACCATTTGGGCAACTGGGAATTATTGTACATGATAGCTGTAAGGGGCTGGGTAAAAAAGTAGATGATTATATTGTTAACCGAAGAAGAGAAGAATTTGCCAGCAGCTGTAGCGAATATCATGTAGATGAAATTAAAGATTCCTACATTATTGATAGTAAAATTGTTCGATTTGCTAATGGAGAAGCAAAAGCACAGCTTAAAGAATCAATTAGAGGAAAAGATATTTATATTTTAGCTGACATTGGCAACTATAATGTGACGTATAATATGTTTGGGATTGAAAATAGGATGAGTCCTGATGATCATTTTCAGGATATTAAGCGACTTATTTCTGCAATTGCAGGTAAAGCCAGAAGAATCCATGTTATTATGCCGCTTTTATATGAAGGGAGACAGGACAAAAGAAATAGTAGAGAGTCTTTAGACTGTGCGATGGCCCTACAGGAGCTAGAAAATTTGGGTGTTGAAAACATTTTCACCTTTGATGCTCATGAGACCAGAGTCCAGAATGCTATTCCTCAGACTGGTTTTGAAAGTTTACATTCTACCTATCAGATTATTAAAGCAATGCATAGGGTTGATGACCAAATTTGTTTTGATAAAGATGAAATGATGGTTATTTCTCCCGATACTGGAGCAATGGATAGAGCAATCTACTATGCAAGTGTACTTGGACTTGATGTAGGTTTATTTTATAAGCGAAGAGATTACAAAAAAATTGTTGATGGTAGAAATCCGATTATTCAACACGAATATATGGGAGCAGAAGTAGCAGGTAAGGATATATTGATTGTAGATGATATGATTGCTTCTGGGGGTTCTGTTTTTGAAATTGCCAGGGAGCTCAAAAAGAAAAATGCACGTAATATATATGTTGCAGTTTCTTTTACTTTCTTTACCAATGGTATAGAAAAAATGAATGAATACTATGAGAAAGGTTATATAACCAAGTTATTTTCAACTAATATGACCTATATTCCACAGAAATTTAAAGATGCAGATTGGTTTGAAGAGGTTGACATGTCTAAATTAATTTCACTGCTAATTGACACAGTAAATTATGATGATTCGGTCAGTCCATTATTAGATGCTACCAATAAAATCAAAAAAATTGTAGGTAAATAAGATTTAAAGAGAATAATCAGCTGATTATTCTCTTTTTTTGAAGGAAAATTAATGGAAGGGTGATTTTAGTGGCTCAGACTCCATCTGATAATCAGAAACTGATGCAAAAAATAGAAATGAAAAGAAAAAATAATGCTGCTGGAGCTTTTTTTGGTCTTATAGTCGGTGATGCCCTGGGAGCTGCAGTAGAATTTAAAAAAAGAGATAGTTTTAAAAAAATTACTGATATGAGGTCTGATGGTCCCCACGGACTTGAGGCAGGATATTGGACAGATGATAGTTCTATGGCTCTCTGTCTGGCAGAAAGTTTGAGTAAAAAAGGGTTTAACCAACAAGATCAGCTGTTGAGGTATTTAGACTGGTATAGAAATGGTTATTTAAGTTCTACCGGAAGTTGTTTTGATATTGGAGCCAATACAGCACATTCTCTGGAATTTTTTGAAGAAAATGAAAAGCTGCCCCCGGTAAAAGATAGAGCGGCAGGTAATGGTTCTTTAATGAGATTAGCTCCTGTTCCAATTTTTTTTCGGGATGATTTTATGGATGCTGTAAAATATTCAGGTGAAAGTTCATTAACAACCCATAATAATCAAATGGCGATTGATAGCTGTCGTTATTTTGGTGGTTTATTACAGCAGTTTATCAATGCTCGAATTGAGATGGATGCATTTAAGGTAAAAGTAATTAAAGATACAGCTGTAGATCTTAATTTAGATGACAGAGTAATTCTGGCAGTTAAGGGAGCTTTCCAAAAAAATAGAAGTGAGATTAAATCTGATGGTTTTGTAATCAATACTCTGGAAGCAAGTATCTGGTCTTTTTTAAAAACTGATTCATTTAAAGAGGCTCTTATTTGGGCTGCTAATTTAGGTGATGATGCAGATACAGTGGCAGCTGTAACCGGTCAGCTGGCTGGAGCTTATTATGGTTATGACTCAATTCCTAAAAAATGGACTGCTAAACTTGCTAAACCTGATTTATTAGAAAAAATTTTTAAAAATTTATATAACCACTAAACTTAAGATTTTAATTTAAAATCAGGATCCCCCCCTTTTTACGGTTTTAAGCAGATAAGATTATCAATTCTGCTTTATCGGAAAGGGGTTTTTAAATATAAAAGATATTATTTTGATAAAAGAAGGGCAGAGCAAATTTTTGGCGAATATTATAAATATAACAATTTTTATAATAAATATGTAGTATAATTTGATCATAATTTTTTGTTGAGGTGTTTATAATTGAATTTTTTGAGTCTTTTAGAACTTGGTTTTACATATATTTATTCAGCCGGGTTTATCATCTTTGCCCTGGGAATTTTTTTATTGTATCAGAGAAACCAAAATAGATATTTGTTGTATTTTACAGTCTTTGCGATTTTGAGTTTTCTGGCCAATGCTGTAGATATACTATATTATTATTTTGATTTTGAAATTTTATATACTTTTTATGCAGTTTTTATAATTTTTGAAGCCTATTACCTGTTAAAAGCTGTTCATAGATATTTTCAGCTGGAGTTAAATTCAGTTTATCTTAAAATTTTAAAATTATTGGTTTTAGTTGTGGTTTTTAGTTCTTTTACTTTTAATCGTTTTATTATTTTTGCACCTGCCCTGATTTATCTAGCTGCTGCTTTTTTTAAAAGTGCAGATGTTTTTTTTAATCAGGCATTTAATAACTATTTTAATTTTTTGGGTTTTAATAGTCTGGCTCTGGGGTTAACTGTGCTTTTTTTACCCTATCTTCGTTTTAACTCTTATTTTGAAAAATACGGTATTTTTTTCAAGGGACTTTTTTCGCTATTGTTTATGCTGGGAATATTTGCGATCTATTATGAAGATTTGCATTACCGCTTAAAAATTAGAGAAGAGCAGTATCAAAAATTATTCAATCAATCGCCGGCTGGAATGCTTTTACTTAATAAGGACGGAAAAATAATTACTGTTAATGATGCAATCTGCCAGTATACAGGTTACAGCAGAGAAGAATTAGAAGGAGAAATGATGTTTAAGAATTTAGTTCCGATTGAGTATAAAATAAGAGCACAGGAAAATATTCGTGATATATTAAATGGAGAAGACAAAGAGTATATCATGAAAACATATAATAAAAAGGGCAGTTTAAGATATTTTTTGATGAAAGAAACTAAATTTGTACAGGCAGATTTTAGTACAGCAATCTTGAGTATGAGAATTGATTATACTGATTATAAAACTAAAGAAGAAGAAATCAAATATTTAAGTTATCATGATAATCTAACAGATTTGTATAATAGGACTTTTCTGGAAGAAGAAATGACAAGATTAAATTCGTCCAGAAAACTACCTATCTCAATAATTATGATTGATGTCAATGGACTTAAACTCTTTAATGATACTTTCGGACATCAAAAAGGAGATCAGCTTTTAATTAAAACTGCCAGAATTCTTAAAGAATCAACAAGATCTTCTGATTTAGTTGGGCGCTGGGCCGGAGATGAATTTGTTATTATATTACCGGATACGAGTGAAGCAGATATGAAAAAAATAGTTCAAAGAATCAAGAAAAAATGTAATAAAACAAATAAAGAAGAAATTATGATTTCACTTGCTGTCGGTTCAGCAGTTAAAAATAAAGAGAGTGAAGATTTATTTGAGATCTTTAATCAGGCTGATAAGAAGATGTATCGGGAAAAGATCAGCCAGAGCAAAGAAGCTAAAAAGAAGTTGATTTCTAATATTTTAAGCTCACTTGAAGCAAAAAGTTATGAAGACAGCTTACATCTTCAGCGGATGAAAAAAATAGCAGCTGGTTTTGCAGATTATCTGGAACTAGAAAACACAGAAAAAAGTAAGTTGATTGAACTGGCTGAACTGCATGATATCGGCAAAATTTCAATACCAGAACAAATATTAACTAAAAAAGATAAGTTGAATTCTAAAGAGTGGGAGAAAATAAAAGAACATTCAGAAGTTGGTTATAAAATTGCTGCAGCTTCGAAAGAATTTGCATCACTGGCAAAAGCAATTTTATATCACCATGAAAGATGGGATGGAAATGGCTATCCTGAGGGCTTAGCAAAAGAGGAGATTCCATATTTATCAAGAATAATTTTGATTATAGATGCTTATGATGCTATGTTAAATAAAAATTATTATTCTAGAAAAATGAATAAAAAAGAAGTGATGACAGAGCTGGAAAGAAAAGCAGGCAGTCAGTTTGATCCAACTTTAACTGCCAGATTTATTGAATTTATTACTGCTAAAAATTAAATATTATAGTTTATTTTATCTGCATAAATCTTCCCCAGATAAGGTAAAAGTATAATCTGAGCTCCAATTAATCCGGTGCCCTTTTTGTGTTGATCCATTGCCAGGAGTAAAAGGAAATGTTCTATAAAACCATAACCTATTAAACCTACAATAACTCCTCCTAAATATACAAAAATATTTAAAAAATACCATAGGTATTCAGGCATGCGATAACGATATTTATTGAACCACATTTTTAAATTATGTATTCCCCAGAAAGCGGAAGTAAAAAAGAAAGAGAAAATAATAGCAGTAAAAGCTATTGCTATTATAGAAAAAGAAAGTAAAAAAGCAGCAATAAGTCCGCAAAGAAATCCAATTAAACCACTTATTGTTGCTTTTCTGCCAAGTTTTATTATAAATTGATCCTGATTATACATCATTATTGAACTACACCCCGTAATATACAATTTTAATATTTGAAGTATGTTTAACTTAATTGTTAGATAGATTTTAATTTAACTGTAAATAAGTCTGACATAAATGCTTTGATTATAATTTCCAAAATTCTCTCCAAAAATGGTTAAACCACCTTTATTTTCAGCTTTTTCCGGTACAGCCAGTTTAAATTTAAAATTACTTTTATGATCAAGCTCAAGGTCATCAATTGTAACTTCCGAAATTTTAGAGCCATCAATAAAAGTTCCATATTTACTTACAGATAGTAATTTTAAAAGGCCGTACTGATTCCAATTAGGATACCACCAGGAAGGTGTAAAAATCCCCTTAGTTTCACCAAAATCTCCCGGACTTGTCCAGCTGCCAAGTTCATGATCATTTAAATAAAAGAATATATCAGAAGGCCAGTCATTACAGACACCTGGCGCCTCAGAACTTATTTCCATTGAAATTTGTATTTCGGTAAGTTTTTGTCCTGGTTTTAAATAATTAGGCAATCGATATTCTATAAAACCTTTAGTAAACCATAAAATTTGACTATTTATTCTTTCTGGATCGGCAAAAAAGCTGGGATCATCAACTTCTCCAATGATGTGGTCTTTATTAGCAAGACCACAGGTAGGATAGACATCATAGTCAGAAAAATGACCAACTGCAATTTCAGACTCATAAAATTTTTCTTTTCTTTTCTTTTTTAAATCAAAAATAAGTTTATCTTCATGTAAATAACAAAGCTTTTGATTACCTCTGGCGGCGGATTCTGTTGAAACCTTGATCAATCCACATTCTTCAAGTTTTTTGACATGAGAGGTAATGGCACCATTTGTTAACTCAAGCTTTTCAGCAAGCTCATTCATATTAAGCCTGTTGTATTCAGACAGCAGTTCTAAAATTTTAATTCTAGATTCAGAACTCAAGGCTTTAAAAGTATTTAACCCGTCTCTTAAATTATCTATTAAAATCAAATTCTTCCCTCCAAACTTTATTTATTTTAGTCAATTATAAAACACTTTTAATGAAAAATCAAATTTAAGTTATTTTTTAAAATTAACAAGGCAAATTATTTTGATTTAAATTTAATTAAAACAAAATATAGTTTAATATTAAACTTTTAAATACTGATATAGCAGTTATTTTGAAGCAATTATAAAAATTATTTGATTATTTAGCAAAAGTGATTTGACATCAATCTAAAGCATATGCTATACTTTTAATGAAAACTAAATAACTAAACTAATCATTCAACTTTTAAACCAATTTTAGAAGCTCATAAAATCTTTATTTGCTTATAATAAGCCGTTTTTTAGAAATGTTCTTTAGTTAATACTAAAACAAAAGCAATTAAGTTAACAATTGGATAGTGAGGGTAATTAATTTTGTAGGAGATGGAGTTTTTGAAAATATATTATTATAAAGAAGGGAAGAAAATTATGACAAAAAAGAAAGCCAATGTTTATTTAGATCGTAACTTTACAGTTAGTGAGGTAGATGAGAGAATTTTTGGTTCCTTTATTGAACATCTGGGTCGTGCAGTTTATACAGGGATTTATCAGCCCGATCATCAAACAGCAGATGAAAATGGTTTTAGAGAAGATGTATTAGAATTAATTAAAGAAATAGATCCTCCAATTATTCGCTATCCTGGTGGGAATTTTGTTTCTGGTTATAACTGGGAGGATGGAGTTGGTCCTGTAGAAGATAGGCCGAATCGGCTTGAACTAGCCTGGAGAACTGTTGAGACAAATGAAGTTGGCACCAATGAGTTTATGCAGTGGGCTGAAAAAGCAGGAACTGATGTTATGATGGCTGTTAACTTAGGAACTAGAGGAATTGATGCTGCCCGCAATTATTTAGAGTACTGTAATCATCCTGGTGGAAGTTATTACAGTGATTTACGCAAAGAACACGGCAGAGAGGAGCCCTATAATATCAAAACCTGGTGTCTTGGAAATGAGATGGATGGTCCCTGGCAGATTGGACATAAAACAGCTGACGAATATGGACGTCTGGCTTTAGAAACAGCAAAGGTTATGAAGGGACTTGATCCCGATATTGAACTTGTTGTTTCTGGAAGCTCAAACCGTCAGATGCCAACTTTTGCTGATTGGGAAGCAACTGTTTTAGAACATACTTATGAACATATTGATTATATTTCTTTACATCAGTATTTCCGTAATGATGAAGATGATATTAAAAACTTCCTGGCTCAGACAGAAAGTCTCGACGATTTTATCCATTCAGTTGTTTCAATATGTGACTATATTAAAGCTAAGAAAAATAGTGATAAAACTGTTAATTTATCATTTGATGAGTGGAATGTTTGGTATCACTCTGATGATGCTGACAAAAAGAGAGAGCCCTGGCAAGTTGCACCTCCACAGTTAGAAGACATTTATAATTTTGAAGATGCACTTGTGGTGGGATTGACCTTAATTACTTTATTAAAACATGCAGATCGGGTTAAAATTGCCAATCAGGCTCAACTTGTAAATGTTATTGCACCAATAATGACTAGTGAAGATGGAGGGAGCTGGAGACAGACTATTTTTTATCCTTATTATCATGCTTCTAAATTTGGTAGAGGTACTGTTTTAGACAGTCGAGTAACTTCTCCCACATATGATAGTAAAGATTTTAAAGATGTTGATCTTTTGGATCAGGTAACAATATTTGATGAAGATAAGGAAGAACTTACTATCTTTGCCGTTAATAGAGATACTGAATCTGCTCTGAAATTAGACACTCAACTAAATGGATTTGAAGATTATCAGGTTGTTGAACATATTGTCCTGGAAAATGAGGATCTTAAGGCTGTTAATACTGAAGAAAATCCAAATAATGTTAAACCTCATAGTAACGGCAGCTCAGAAGTAAAAGGAAACAAACTAACTGCTGAATTACCCAAACTATCCTGGAATGTTATTAGACTGACTAAATAAAAAATTGATGATGTTAGGAGTGTAGTTATGAATAAATTAAATATTAATTTAGATGAAAAGAAAGAAAAAATAAATAAAAATATTTATGGACATTTTGCCGAACATTTAGGCAGATGCATTTATGAGGGTTTCTGGGTTGGAGAAGATTCCGATATTCCCAATCAAAATGGGATTAGAACAGATGTAGTAGAAGCCCTGAAAAATATTGATATTCCTGTTTTAAGATGGCCGGGAGGCTGTTTTGCAGATGAATATCACTGGAAAGACGGTGTTGGCCCCAGAGAAGAAAGGGCAACAATTGTAAATACTCACTGGGGTAATGTAACTGAAAACAATCATTTTGGAACTCACGAATTTATGAAATTATGTGATCTGCTGGGAGCAGAGCCATATATTTCAGGCAATGTTGGCAGTGGAACTATTAGAGAAATGCAGGAATGGATTGATTATATTACTCATGACGGAGAATCTCCAATGTCTGACTGGAGAAAAGAAAATGGCCGCGAAGAGCCCTGGCATTTAAAATATTTTGGAGTTGGAAATGAAAATTGGGGCTGTGGTGGTAATATGAGACCTGAATATTATGCAGATCAGTATCGTAATTATCAGACTTATGTCCGCGACCATGGTGATAATGAAATTTTTAAGATTGCCTGTGGTGCTAATATAGATGATTATAACTGGACGGAAGTCTTAATGGAAAATGCAGCCAGCCAGATGGATGGCTTAAGTCTTCATTATTACACAATTCCTGGTGATTTCTGGGAAGGTAAAGGGTCTGCAACTGACTTTAAAGAAGATGAGTGGTTTATAACTTTAAAGAAAGCTCTCAAAATGGATGAATTGATTTCCAAACATGGTGCAATTATGGATCGTTATGATCCAGAAAAAAGAATCGCAATGATTGTTGATGAGTGGGGAGCCTGGTATGATGTTAAGCCAGGAACAAATCCTGGGTTTTTGTATCAGCAGAATACTTTAAGAGATGCACTGATTGCTGGAGTAACTTTAAATATCTTTAATCAGCATGCTGATCGAGTTAGAATGGCTAATATAGCTCAGACTAATAATGTACTCCAGGCTATGATATTAACTGATAAAGAGGATATGATTTTAACCCCAAGTTATCATGTGTTTGAAATGTATAAAGTACATCAAAATGCAGAGCTTCTTCATTTTGATCTTGAGAGTGAAGCTTATAAATTTGATGATCAGGAAATTCCGGCATTAAATGCATCTGCTTCAGTAAATAAAGAGGGAGAAGTAAATATTACTGTTTGTAATTTAGATCCAAATAAAGAAATAGAATTAAAAACTAACTTATTAGCAGAAAACTTAAATTTGTCTGAAGTAAAGGCTAGAGTTCTAACAGCATCTCAGTTAAATGCTCATAATAGTTTTGATAATCCTGATAATCTTAAGCCTGTAGAATTTAATAAAATAGAATTCGCTGAGGCTCAGCTTAAAGCTAAGCTGCCTGCAGCTTCGGTAACTTTAATTACATTGAGTTAGGTGGGATAAAAATGAATAATTATACTGAAGAAATTACAAAAATTGAAGCAATAGAAATTGTCAGCTCTGATCCAGCTGCAATTGAACTACCAGAAAAGATTAAAATTTTTCTGGATGGTAAATATAGCTACAGGGGTGTTCAGTGGGAGAATATAGATCTGGATGAACTGAAAGCAAAAGGGGAATTGGTAGTTAAAGGTAAACTAAGCGAGATTAATTATCCTGAGCCGTTGGTAGAGAAGAGAGCTGATCCCTATATCTATAAACATAGTGATGGTTATTATTACTTTACAGGTTCTTATCCTGATTACGATCGGATTGTTCTAAGAAGAGCTAAAAATATAAGTGATTTAAAAAACGCAGAAGAATATGTGCTCTGGGAAAAATATGACCAGGGTGAAATGAGTAAACATATCTGGGCACCTGAAATTCATTATATTAATGGCAAATGGTATATTTATTTTGCTGCAGGTAAAAAAGATGATGTCTGGGCTATTCGCCCTTATGTTCTGGAATGTCAGGATGAAAATCCTCTTACTGGCGAATGGATTGAAAAAGGTGAAATTAATATTGAATTTGAAAGTTTCAGTCTTGATGCAACCACCTTTAAACATCAGGGTAAAAGGTATTTAATCTGGGCGCAAAAAGTAGCTGATAATACAATTTCAAATCTCTATATTGCAGAAATGGAAAATCCCTGGACAATTAAGAGCCAGCACTTACTTTCAGAACCAGAATATGACTGGGAAGTAATTGGTTTTGATGTAAATGAAGGTCCGGCTGTAATTAAACGAAATGGGAAAATATTTGTTACATTTTCTGCCAGTGAAACAGGAGCTCCTTATTGTATGGGGCTTTTGAGTGCTGATCAGAACAGTAATCTTCTGGACCGCAGTTCCTGGACTAAAAGTAAAAAGCCTGTTTTAAAAACCAGTGAGGTGACTTCACTTTATGGACCGGGCCATAATTCTTTTACAAAGTCCGAAGATGGGATTACGGATTTATTGGTCTACCATGCCAGACCATATAAAGAGATTGAAGGAAATCCACTTTATGATCCCAACCGCCATGGAAGAATACAGGAGATTTTCTGGCAGGAGAATGGAAAACCATATTTTGCTTATCCAGGACTTAAAATTAATGATAGGATTGAAGTTGAAGCCAAAATAAAATTAAAAAAATAAGATCAAAATTCGAGGGAGTTTAGCTGTCTATCTGGTGAGCTCCCTTGCTATTTTTTATTAGATATATTATTATTGCATATAGAGAAAACTTCAAATAAATCGAGGAGGTACAAATAATGAAATATCGAAAACTCGGCAAAACTGATTTGAACGTATCAGAAATCACTTTTGGTGGAATAATGTTAATGAATACGCCCCAAAAAGAGGCCGATCAGATAGTTGAAGCTGCTGTTAAAAAAGGTATAAACTTCTTTGATGTAGGTCCAACCTATGGTAATGCACAGAATATTCTGGGTCCTGCCCTTAAACCTTATCGTGATAAAGTCTATCTGGCTAATAAAACAGAACCTGGTCAGACAAAAGAACAGGTAAAAAAAGATATAGAAAAATCGCTAAAATTATTGGAAACAGATTATTTTGACCTCTACCAGCTGCACGAGGTTACAGATGAAGATGCACTAAATAAAGCACTTGGTTCTGGTGGTGCCCTGGAAGCAATTATTGAGGCTAAAGAAGAGGGATTGATAAAACATATTGGATTTTCAGCTCATAAAGAATGGGCTGCTTTAAAATTAATTAAAAGTTTTGATTTTGATACCATAATGTTTCCTGTGAACTGGAACTATTGGTTTAACTTTAATCAGGGACCAGAAGTAATTAAGCAGGCTAGAAAAAAAGGAATGGGAATCATTGCAATTAAAGCTCTAGCTCAAAAACGCTGGCAGGATGGTCGTCAAAAAAATTATAATACCTGGTATAAACCAATTTATGATAATGATCGTCTGGCTGAACTGGCACTTAAGTTTACCCTATCTCAGGATGTAGATACAGCTGTTAGTCCTGGAGATAATCGAATGCTAGATCTGGCATTAAAAATATATCAGGAAAATAATCAGGACTTAAAAATATCTGGAACTGAATTGGAAGAATTAAAAGGATTTTTAGATAGTCACGGTGGTAAATTATATCCAATACCAAAATAAAAATAAGTTAAAATTATCAATACCGTTCTTTTAAAGTTAGATGGTTATAAATCAACTGTCTTAGCTTTAAAGAACGGTATTAAATTTAGATTATTATTATCTTGATTTTTGAAAATGATTTTCTTTTAACAGTTGATCTATAAACTGTCTGGCTGAACGTCCGGAACGACCATTATTCCATCTGCTCCACTGCAGTGCTCTTTTTTCTAATTCATCTTTTTTAAGATTAATATTCTCCTGAGCAGCCAGACCTTTGACTATTTTTAAATACTCATCCTGGGCTGGATTAGAAAACATTAAAGTCAGACCAAATCTTTCCGAAAGCGATAATTTTTCATTTAAAATATCATTTTCATGGATTTCCGATTCTCGATCCTGCCACTTTTCTCTAACCAGATGTCTGCGATTACTTGTGGCATAAAATAGAACATTATCTGGTCGGGATTCAATTCCGCCCTCCATAACTGCTTTTAAATATTTATAATCAGTTTCGAACTCTTCAAAAGAAAGATCATCCATAAAAATTATAAAATAAAGTCCTCGTTCATTTAAGTATTCAAGAATTGAGGGTAATTCTTTAATTTGAGAGCTATTTATTTCTATTAAACGAAGTCCCTGCTGATAAAATTTGTTAACCAGGGCCTTAACAGAAGATGATTTGCCTGTACCACTATCTCCATAGAGCAGTACATTATGAGCCTGAAATCCATTTAAAAAACTTTTAGTGTTTTCTATTAATTTTTGCTGTGTTTTTTGATAAGAAATTAGATTCGCAAAAGTAATTGGATCAGAATTATTGACTCGAGTTAATTTGTTATCCTGCCAGTAAAAAGCCCGGCTTTCATTTAAAATAGAAGCACCATGATTATAATAAAAATTTATTAACGCTTTTAAATTATCATCAATAGAAGCAGAGACAAAGAGTTTTTTAAATAAATTTTCTTTCTCAAGATTTCGATCTGTTTCAGTTAGTTTAAAATTACCTAGATGTTCAAAATCCTCAAAATCAAAGTTAATAAGCAGATCATTAAAAGAAAATGAAAATAAAGTGGTGATAATTTTAATATCATTTTTTGCCAGCAGGTAGAGGCTGGAATCTTGATCTATTGCACCTTTTTCAGCTTTTAAAGAAAAGATATTTTCAGAATCAGTGACAATTTTTTTGAGATAGTTATGCCAGATATCCCCCTGCAGACCTTCTTTGATATTTAACTCAATAAGCTCATAAATTAAATTAGTTAGAGTTTGATCAGAATTATCTAATTGATCTGCAATTTCTTTAAAACTACTAATAATTTTATTTTCTTTAACTTCTCTAAATAGAATTATTTTTTCAGTAGATTTTAAAATATTTAGTAATTGATTATCATGCAAGCTATTTCCCCCCTATATTATCTTAATATTATTAGTTATTATAACAGATTTGACCTAATTTTTACATGAGAGATAAAAAATTTCTAAAAAATCCTTGCAAAATTTTTTGATATATATTAATATATAAATTGAGAAAAGCATTAAATAATATTTTTTTGTCGAATTGTGCAAACGATTGCGCAATTAATTTATTGTTTGATTTGAAGTTTGAAAGGAGTTTTTTAATGGATAATAGTGAAGCTCTACTGCAGGGTAAAAGCAGAGATGACAGCAGTGATTATAATAAACTGCAGGGTATTTTAAATTATAGGATAAGGAATAACAAAATTATATTTGAGTTTAAACATGCAGAGGCTGTTATAAAATTTTTAAGTGCTGACAGTTTTAGGCTGATTATGGCTCATTCCAATCAATCTATAAATTACCGGAGTACCCCAGCAGTAATTAAACATAATTTAAGCTATGATAATTTTGATATTAAAGAAAAGGATAATCAAATTATTATTGAAACTGAAAAACTTTTGCTTAAAGTAAAAAAAGATAAGTTTTTACTTAAAGTTTATGATAAAAAAGGCAATTTAATCCATCAAGATTATTCTAATCATGCTCTGGGCTGGAAAAAGCAGAAAGTAAGAGCCTGGAAATCTTTTAAAAATAACGAAAGGTTTTATGGTCTGGGTGAGAAAACAGGCTGGCTTGATAAAAAGGGCAGACGTTATGAAATGTGGAATCATGATACTTTTGTGCCCCATGTTGATGATACTGATCCCTTATATCAATCGATTCCCTTTTTGATTTCTTACAGCCCTGAAAATAGTTATGGTATTTATTTTGATAATTCCTATAGAAGCTTTTTTGATCTTGGAAGTGAGGGGCAGGATTATTATTCTTTCTGGGCTGAAGGTGGAGATCTGGATTACTATTTTTTAAATGGTCCCTCCATAAAAGAAGTAATTCAGAAATACTCAAATATAACCGGCAGAATGCCTTTGCCACCCAAATGGTCACTTGGCTATCACCAGTCACGCTATAGCTATTATCCTCAGGCTGAGGTTGAACAGCTGGTAAAGACCTTTAGAGACAAAGAAATTCCCTGTGATGCTTTTCATTTTGATATCCATTATATGGACGAATATAAGATTTACACCTGGGATGAAGATCGTTTTCCTGACCCAGAGGCTATGTTTACTAATATGGCTGACAATGGAATCAAAGGAGTTACAATAATAGACCCGGGGGTAAAAAGAGATCCTGAATATAATCTTTATCAGGAAGGTATGGAAAATGACTATTTCTGTAAATATCTTGATGGTAAGGTTTTTATAGATAAGGTCTGGCCGGGAAAATGTGCTTTTCCAGATTTTACTCAGTCAGAGGTAAGAGACTGGTGGGCCGGTCTGCAGAAAGATTATGTGGAATTAGGAATTAAGGGTATCTGGAATGACATGAATGAGCCAGCTGTCTTTAATAAAACTGATACTATGGATGTAAATGTAATGCATCAGAATGATGGAGATCCTGGAACTCACCGCAGGTTTCATAATCTTTATGGCTTTTTAGAGGATAAGGCTACTTTTGAAGGTTTAAAAGAAAGCCTTGAAAATGAAAGACCATTTGTGCTAACCAGGTCAGGTTTTGCTGGTATTCAGCGTTATTCAGCTGTCTGGACTGGAGATAACCGAAGTTTCTGGGATCATATAAAAATTGCGATGCCAATGCTGATGAATCTGGGCATGTCAGGGGTAAGTTTTTGTGGAACAGATGTTGGAGGTTTTACAGGCAACAGTAATGGGGAACTCTTAACCCGCTGGACTCAGATGGGAGCTTTTGTTCCTTTCTTTAGAAATCATTGTGAGGTTAGAGCAATTTCTCAGGAGCCCTGGTCTTTTGGAGCGAAGCATGAAAAAATAATTAAAAAATATATTGAGCTGAGATATAAATTAATTACTCATCTTTATAATCTTTTCTATCAGGCTTCTCAAACTGGTGTTCCTGTTATGAGACCTCTAATAATGGAATTTCCAGAAGATCAAAAATGTGAAAATTTATCTGATCAGTTTATGATTGGAGAGAGTTTATTGGTAGCTCCAGTATATCAGCCGGATCAGAAAAAAAGAATGCTTTATCTGCCGGAAGGAAAATGGATTGATTTCTGGACAAAGGAAATTTATCAGGGTGGAGACCATATTATAGTTGATGCACCATTAGATACTCTACCACTTTTTGTTAGAGCAGGAAGTATTATTCCGCTTAATAAAAAATTAAACTATGTTGAAGAAGAAAAAATTGAATCACTGAAATTAAATATTTTCTTAACTGAAGATAATAATTTAGGTAATTACAGTCTATACGATGATGATGGTATCTCATATAACTATCAGGATGGTATCTATAATTTGACAGATTTTAATTATCAATATACTGATAATCAGATAATTTTTAATATAGAAAGAACAGAAGAAAACTATCAGCAGGAATTTAAAGATTATAAGTTGATTTTCAATAATTTAAATAAGGATCCTCAAAATATCTATGTTGATGGTAATAATTTAAATGAGTTTATTTACTCTGATAACACACTGGAATTTAAAGTTCCAGTTGTTATAAATAAAATTACCATAGAATTAAGTTAAAACAAATTAAAAGGAGGAATTATTAATGAGAAAGTCAATTATCAAAGTTTCAATTTTAGTTTTAGCTTTAGCACTTATTTTTTCTGGAGGTGTTGCTGCTCAGCAGAATCTAGATAAAAAGGAAATTACTGATCAGGTAACACTAAAATTATGGGAAGCCGATGAAGAAAGAATTGATAATGAAATTTTAGATCCCTTAATCAAAAAATTTGAAAACAAATATCCAAATGTTACTGTAGAGAGAACTCATGCAGGTAGTGTTGAGGATCTCAGACAGAACACCCAAACTGCTTATATGGGTGGACAGGGACCAGATCTTGTATTAAGCCCTTTTGATCATACTGGTCCATTTTCAATTATGGGACTTGCTCAGCCATTAGATAAACTGATGAGTCAGGATATGAAAGATAAGTATATTGATGCTGCTCTGCCAGGTATGAGTTTACATGGTAAAACTTATGGTGTTCCTGTAACTATGGGAAATCATTTAATGTTAATGTATAATAAAAAGATTGTAGATCAAGCCCCAGAAACCTGGTCTGAGTTAATTAAAGTTGCAAAAGCAAATACAGTTGATGAAGATGGTGATGGTCTAGTTGATAAATATGGCTTAGCATATAATTTAAATGAGCCCTTCTGGTGGGCTGCTTTCCACGGTGGCTTTGGCGGCTGGGTTTTTGACGAAGATTATAAGCCAACATTAAATACAGAAGCTACTGTAGATTCTCTGCAGTTTGTTCACGACCTGAAGTTTGAATATGAAATTGTACCTAAAGAATCTGATTATGATCTGATGGATAGTCTCTTTAAAAAAGGCGATGTTGCCTTTATTATTAATGGAGACTGGTCAATTGAGGGTTATAAAAATGCCGATAATATTGATTTAGGTGTAGCACCAATACCTAAATTCGATAAAACAGGTAAATATGGCCAGCCGATGACCAGTGGTAAAGGCTTTATTATGCTGTCAGATCTACCTGAACAAAAACAGATTGCTGCAATTAAGTTTATTGATTTTATGACAAGTACTGCAGCTCAGGAGCTTTATGTTGATAATAATTTCCTACCAAGTAATGATCATGCTTATGGATTACCACAGATTCAGAATGATCCAATTATGAAAGGTTCTGCAGAACAGTTAAGAAAAGGAAAGGCGATGCCAGTAGTACCGGAGATGAGAGGTATCTGGGATGCTGTAAGACCAGCTCTGCAGAGTGTTATGAGTGGAGATTTATCTCCAGAAGCAGCTGCTGAACAAATGCAGAAAGAAGCAGAAGAAAATATTAAGAGCATGCAGTAAAAAAGTCATTTTACAACTAAAAAAGGGGGGACTAATCCCCTCTTTTTCTTTATGAAAAAGGGAGGTAATTAAATGAGCCAATCTGATGAAAACTTAAGGTTTACATCAGCCTTATCAAATTTTTCTATCAAAGATTTCTGGAGAGAACACAAATTTTCTTATATGATGTTGCTGCCGGCTTTTATAGTGGTTTTATTTGTTGTGATTTACCCATTTTTTTATAACTTTAGGCTTGCTTTTTCTAATCTCAATATGTATAACATGAGACAGTTTATTCAAAGTGATCAGCTTACATATATTGGGATTGACAATTTTATTCAGATTATAACTGAAAGTTCATTCTGGATTATTTTACTGAGAACTGTTGCCTGGACAGTTATTAATGTTGTAGCTCATGTAGGTTTTGGAATATTTTATGCCATTATACTTGATCGTGATTTAATGTTTAAATCAATTTATAGAACTTTATTAGTAATTCCCTGGGCTATTCCTCAGTATATAGTAGTTTTAATCTGGAAGGGTATGTTTAATTTTCGTTATGGAGCAGTAAATTTACTTTTAAGGAAAATTGGTGTACCGGGGGTGGCCTGGCTAAGTCAGGCAAGTACAGGTTTTTCGGCAGCCTTAATTGTTAATATCTGGCTTGGAATTCCATTTATGATGATGATTGCTCTTGGTGGTCTGCAGAGTATTGATCCTAATTTTTATGAGGCAGCAGAAATTGATGGAGCCAGTAACTGGCAGCAGATTAAACATATCACTCTACCTCTATTAAAACCAGTTATGTTACCTGCTGTAATTTTGGGAGTTGTCTGGACTTTTAATAATTTAAGAGTTATTTATCTTTTAACTCAAAACACCTTAACAAATAAAATAGATATTCTGGTTACCCATGTTTATCGTTCTGCTTTTGAGTTTTATCGATATGGATATGCAGCAGCATTTTCATTAATTATTTTTGTTATTTTATTAGTCTGGGCAATTAGTTTTATTGACTATATAAATGAAGACTAAAGGGAGGTAATTAAATGTCAGTAAAAAAAGATAGCAAATGGAAGCGAATAGTATTCCATATAATATTACTTATTTCTGTGGTAATCGCAGTTTATCCGGCCTTAAGAGTTTTTGGTACTTCCTTAAGACCGGGAGATTCACTACATTCTACAAGCCTGGCTATTATTCCTGATGATGCAACCTTTGATGCCTATAAAACTTTGATTTTTGATAAAGGTTTTTTAATCTGGTTGAGAAACTCACTGCTGGTGACTTTCTTTACAGTGGTTATAGGAGTTTCTTTAGCATCAACAGCTGGCTATGTTTTTTCTCGCAAGAGATTTCCGGGTCGCAAATCCGGTCTAACATTTTTTCTGCTCACTCAGATGTTTCCTGCTACAATGCTTTTGCTGCCGATGTACATTCTGCTGGCCCAGTTTGGTTTAACTGATCAAACAGTTGTAGTTCCATTTTTGGGAATGGCTAAAGCTCACATCGGTTTAATTATCATGTATTCTTCGACAGCTCTACCTTTATGTGTCTGGCAGATGAAGGGATATTATGATACAATTCCGGAAAGTCTTGAAGAAGCAGCACTGGTTGATGGCTTAAATCAGTTCCAGGCATTTTATAAGATAATTTTGCCCCTGGCAAAACCGGCACTGGTAATTACAGCCTTATTTTCTTTTATGACAGCCTGGAATGAATATATGGTGGCCCGAGTGGTAATGACAGACAATAGTTTATATACTCTGCCAGTAGGGTTAACCAATCTGGCCGGTCAGTTTAACACTGCCTGGGCAGAATTTGCAGCTGCTTCTGTACTAATTATGCTACCTGTTATGGCAGTTTTCTTACTGTTATCCAGATTTTTAGTTGGTGGTCTGACTCTGGGTGGTGTAAAAGGTTAATTTTAAGTTTAAAAACCATTGATGAGCTTAAATTAGAATAATTGCCATATTATATTTAAATCTGAGTAAAATTGTTATATAATATTGACAGAGATTTATTATCTATCTTAACTAAATTATAAGGATTGATCAAATATGCCTACTTTAAAAGATGTGGCAAAAAGAGCTGGTGTAGCGCCATCCACAGTATCTCGAGTCATTAATGACAGTTCTCGGATTAGTGAAGAAACTAAATTTAAGGTTAGAAAAATCATGGATGAAATAGGCTATCATCCCAATATAAATGCCCGTAATCTGGTCAAACAGCGATCACATAATCTGGGACTTGTGATCCCTTATTCAACAGAAGAAGCTTTTGCTGACCCTTTTTATTCAGAAATTTTACGCGGAATAGGTGTACTGGCACATTCAAAGGGGTTTAATTTACTGTTATTAACCAGCAATGGAGAAGATGAAGAAAAAAAGACTGTTCTAAATGCTGTTAGGGGCAAACAGATTGATGGAGTTTTACTTTTGCGTGCCAAGAAAGAGGATGGTTTAATTGATGAGCTAACTAAAATAAATTTTCCTTTTGTAATTGTTGGTCGCCCGGAAGAACAGGATAAATATTACTGGGTTAATAATGATAATATAGCTGCCAGTGAAAGAGTTGTGGATTATTTAATTGCAAATGGTCATCGAAATATTGCCATGATCGTTGGCGACGAAAATTATATAATGAATGAGGACCGTCTTCAGGGATATAAAAACTCTTTGCGTAAAAACAATTTAAAAATTAAGGATGAATTAATTGTCCAGTCCGAAAAAATTGATTATCAGAGTATTTATATGCTTTCTCAAAAAATGATCAAAGAATATCCAGAAATCACAGCTTTTTATGGGATGAGCGATACCATGGCTTATACAATTATGCAGGCTATGAATGATCTACAGATGAGTATACCAGAAGATATATCAATAGTTGGTTTTAATAATAATCCAATGTCAAAAATTGTCTCTCCACCTTTAACCACAGTTGATATTAATATTTATTTACTCGGTAATAAAGCAACTGAGTTATTAATCGGAGTTATTAATGGTCAGATTGACAAGTATCAGCATACAATTGTACCGGCTAAGATTATAGAAAGAAGCTCCTGTAAAAAATTAAATTAATTTACATTTTAGATTCCGACAGATTATTTCTGTCGGATTTTTTCTTAAAAAATTTAACGAAATTTGTCAGATATCTTTTTTTACTTTCAGCTTTTCTTATAATATAATTGTTTTAGAGAAATTATATTAGGTATTTATATTTGAATTATTATGATTTAGTTAGATTATTAATTAATAGAAGGGAGAAATCAAATGTCAGATAAAAAGAATTTTGTAGATAAATATTTTAATATCAAAAATTCTCTTCTATATTTTGCTCTCTTTTTACTAATTTCAGCAGTTTCGCTGTATTATGTTAATAAAATATATTCTCAGGGGAGTAATTTAGATGTCTTATTTTCTTTTTCAACCAAGATTTTAATTTCCTTATTTACTCTGTTATTTTTCTATTTTATTTTTGATGGTTTAAGACTATATTTTGTCTTAAAAACTTTGAATGCCGGCATTTCATTCTGGAATGTTTATAAATTAGTTTTTATAAATATCTTTATTTCGAATATTACCCCACTTGCAACCGGAGGAGGTTTTGCTCAGGTTTATTTTCTGCAAAAGAAAGGAATTCCTCTAGGTAAATCTTCAGCAGCTGTTTTAATCAGAACTTTATTGTCAGCGACAATGTTATTTTTAAGTGTGCCACTGATTGTGTTTCGTAATCGCTCAATGCTCAATTTACTTCCAGGAGATTATATCTTTGTTTATCTGGGATTATTTCTGGCTTTATACATTCTGGTTTTTTATCTTTTGATTTTCAAACTAAGAACGATTATGAAAATAATTTATAAGTTTTTTTATTTTTTAAAGTCTAAACATCTGCTGACCAAAAAGCGTTTTAGAAAAATTACCAGATATATTTTTAAAAATCTGGAACTCTTTTCTGAAGATCTGGCATTTTTTATTCAGGGGAAGAAAATATATGTTTTTCTGTCTTTTTTATTTACAGTTATTTTTCTGCTGGCAGAGTTTTCTTTTTCTTATCTTATTTTGAAGGGTCTTGGATATGAAATTCATTTTTTTAGAATTTTAACTCTCCAGGTATTGGTTGTTTTTATTATGTACTTTGCTCCTACTCCAGGGGCAGCAGGAATTGCAGAAGGGGGTTATTCACTTCTGTTTTCCAAATTCGTTAATCAGAGTGATCTCTTTCCTCTATTATTTTATTGGAGATTTTTTAGCAAATATGTTGGTATTTTAATTGGAGTTTTTGTTTTTTTTCATTTAATTATTAGAGGGGGGATAGAAGTTGAAGAAGAGTAAAGTCTATATATTTATTTTGATAATAATTATCTTAATTTTATTTTCTTATAAAATCTATGTCCCTTATACAATTCAGGATTTTAATGCTGTAAATGTTAAGAATATGGATTTAATTAAAGATAATGTTGATCAAAAAAATTATTCTTTTGCTGTAGTTGGTAATATAGAAAATTCTATTTCTATTTTTGATAATCGAATTTTAGAAAAAATAAAGAAAGACAATGTGGATTTTATACTGTCAACTGGAAATAATTTGCGTGATGGAGATGAAACAAAATATAGAGTTTTTTATCGTACTCTGGGAAAAACAAATATTCCTTTTTTAACTGCAATTGGGAGCAGGGAAATGAGAGATGATGGGAATGAAAACTTTTATAAGTATTTTGGTCCCTTTTATTTTTCTTTTCAAATTGATAATTCTTATTTTATCTTTTTAGATACAACGGAAAATACAAATTTAAGCTGGCAGCAGCAGTGGCTGCAGAGTCAACTTGAGCGAGCAGTAAGTTATGATAAAAAGTTTGTTATAATGAATAAAACTCCGGTTAAAATTGATAATGAAATTCTTAAAGATGATGATGACTTTAAATATATTGAATCAGAAGATTTAAGGAATTTTTATCAGGATTTATTTAGTCGTTATAATGTGGACTCCGTTTTTTCCTCTAATATTGAAATATATCATCAGGAAGAAATTAAGGGGGTTGATTATTATATTAGTGGTGGTGCTGGTGGTGAGTTAATTTTTGATAATGATAATAGTTTTTATCACTACCTTTTAGTAAATGTATCAGATTCAGGAGTGGAAGTAAGTGTTGAGCGACTCGAAAATAACCCCAGTACTTTTTCGAAACTGCTTGTGAATATCTGGGTTGCACTGCAGTCGTTTTTTTATGCTAATTATATTAATATTTTAATTGTATTATTTATTGCTTTGACTGTTTTTTATATTCTGCATCGGGAGATTAATAAAGAGGTAGATTATTATCGTGATTTTGCCTATTCTAATAAAAAAATTAAGGAACAGAAACTGAAAATTGCGATGTTTACCAATAATTATTTTCCGGTCATTGGCGGTGTTCCAATTTCAATACAGAGACTGGCAAAAGCTCTGAGAAATAGAGGCCATCAGGTTAAAATTTTTGCTCCAGAGTATAAGGAACAGACTGAGGATGAAACCGATATAATTCGCTGTAATTCTATTTATTATTATGAAGAATCTGGGCTGGCTTTTCCAGTAACCAATATTTATTCACCGCAGATAAAAAAAGATTTTAAAGCGGGAAATTTTGATCTTGTTCACGCTCATCATCCCTTCTGGTTGGGAAATAAAGGGCGCAAACTTGCCGAAAAATTTAATCTTCCGCTTGCCTTTACCTATCACACTCGACTGGAAAAATACTCACATTATGTACCAAATATTTTATTCATGCGTAAGTTTTTTAAAAACAGACTTTCGCATTTTCTGATCAGAAATTTTGCCAATAATACAGATGCTGTTTTTGCTCCAACAGAATCAACTAAGGAATATCTGCGTAATGTTGGGGTTAGCAGATTTATTAAAGTGATGCCAACTGGAATAGATTTTGATCATTATAATTGCCCGGATGAAGTGATTAATAAATTGAGAAAAAAATTAATTGGTGACGCGGAGCAGCTTTTAATTTCAGTTTCCAGACTATCTAAAGAAAAGAATCTATATTTTCTTTTAAATGGTATTAAAACCTTAAAAGAAAAAAGTAATCTTAATTTTAAATTAATTATTATTGGCAGTGGTTCAGAAAAAGATAATATAGAAAGTTTTATTGAGGAGAATCAGCTGGAAAATGAGATTGAGCTTATTGGAGCTGTTGACTTTAGAGAAATGGCTAAATATTATTTGGCTGCAGATTTATTTGTTTTTGCTTCGACTACGGAAACTCAGGGTATGGTTTTACTAGAAGCAATGGCCGGTTATAATCCTGTAGTTGCTGTTAAATCGAGTGGAATAGATGATGTTATTAAAAATGATTATAATGGCTATAAAACGGAGGAAGACACAGATCAGTGGAGCAGTCGAATTATAGATATATTAAATAGTAATGATGATTTTGAAAAAACAGCTCAAAATGCAAGAGAAATGGCCGAAAGCTATTCTATTGATCAGATGGCTGAGACAGCAGAAGAACTTTATTACAGAATCTTACAGCTAAAAAAATATCAGTGATTGTTACAATGAACTATACTAATTTAATCAAGCAGATTTAATCAAACAGGAGGTAATATGTGATGATTGATTTTTTTAAAGATAAAAATATTTTTCATTTACAGAATAAAGAAATCAGTTATGTAATAAAAATATTAAAAAATGGTCAGCTGGGCCATCTTTACTGGGGTAAAAAAATAAAAAAAGCAGAAAGACTGGAAAGATATAGTATCTCTCAACATCGTCCCTATGAGGCTTATGCAGTTAAAGAGGATACCGGTTTTATTCTGGAAAATATTGCACGGGAATATCCTTCTTTTGGTCAGTCAGATTTTAGAGAGCCTGCTTATCAAATTGAATCCGAATCTGGATCAATTATTGCTGATTTAAAATATAAAGATCATCGGATTTATGCAGGGAAGAAAAAATTAACCGGTTTACCTGCAACTTATGTAGAAAATGATGCAGAAGCAGAGAGCCTGGAAATAACTCTTTATGATCAAGTTTTGGATTTAGAAGTTATTTTAACTTATACAATTTTTAGGGATTATCCAGTTATTACTCGTTCAGCTCGCTTTATAAATAAAGGTAAGCAAAAAATTAATCTCAAAAGAGCTCTCTCGATGAGTATTGATTTTGAGAATAAAGATTTTGAGTTATTACAGCTATCCGGTGCCTGGGGCAGAGAAAGAGATATTATCCGCCGTCCACTAGAACAGGGGATAACCAGAGTTGACAGTAAAAGAGGAGGCAGCAGCCACCAGCAAAATCCTTTTGCTGCTTTAGTAGAACCAGCTGCTGATGAATACCAGGGTCAGGTTTATGGATTTAGTCTTGTATATTCTGCCAACTTTATTGCTCAGGCTGAAAGAAACCATTATGGAAAAACAAGATTTAATATGGGGATAAATCCCTTTAATTTTAATTGGCTGCTGGAAAGTGGTCAGAGTTTCCAGACTCCTGAGGTTGTAATGAATTATTCCGATCAGGGTTTAAATAAAATGTCACAGAATTATCATCAGCTTTTTAGGAGTCGCCTGGCCAGAGGTAAACACAGAGATAAAGAAAGGCCTGTATTAATCAATAACTGGGAGGGGACCTATTTTGATTTTGATGCTGCTAAAATCCTAGAAATGGCAGCAGCTGCTGCAGAAGTTGATATTGAACTTTTTGTGCTTGATGATGGCTGGTTTGGTAAGCGTAATGATGATACTTCTTCTCTGGGAGACTGGTATGTAAACAAAGAAAAGCTATCCGGTGGTCTCAAATATTTGGCAGCTGAAATCAATAAATTAGGAATGGATTTTGGTCTCTGGTTTGAACCGGAAATGATTTCTCCTGACAGTGATTTGTATCGTGAACATCCTGAATGGGCAATTCAGGTTGAAAATAGAGAATCCTCACTTTCGAGACAGCAGTTAATCCTGGATTTAAGTAGACAAGATGTTCAGAACTATATAATAAAAAGAGTATCTGCCGTTTTAAATAAAGCAAATATCAGCTATGTTAAATGGGATATGAATAGACCAATGACCGAATATGGATCCTTAGAGCTTGCTGCTGAGCGTCAACGCGAGTTAAATCACCGCTATATTCTGGGTTTATACAGAGTTTTAGAGGAGCTTAGAGCTGAATTCCCTGAAATTTTATTTGAAAGCTGTGCCGGTGGTGGAGGTCGTTTTGACCCGGGAATGCTCTATTATATGCCTCAAACCTGGACCAGTGATGATACAGATGCAGTAGAAAGATTAAAGATCCAGTATGGGACTTCAATCGTTTATCCAGCATCAGCAATGGGAGCTCATGTTTCTGCAGTACCCAACCATCAGGTGGAACGCAGCACCTCACTTAAGATGCGATATGATGTAGCAAGTTTTGGGAACTTAGGCTATGAGCTTGATATTACAAAATTAAACAAAGAGGAAATGGAAGCAGTAAAAAAACAGGTCAATCATTATAAAGATATCAGACGGCTGGTCCAGTTCGGTGATTTTTATCGTTTGAAAAGTCCTTTTGAGGGTAATTTTACTGCCTGGTCTTATGTTGGGCAGGAGAAAAAAGAGGTTTTAGCTGGATTTTATCAGGTGCTTGCTGCTCCGAACCCAAAAGAACAGTTTATAAAATTGAAAGGATTAAATGCTGATCAGGATTATAAAGATTTAGATAGTGGTAAGGTGTATGGTGGCGATGAATTAATGAATTATGGTCTTAAAATTCCATTTTTAAAATCGGATTTCACTTCTAAAATATGGAGATTTAAAGCTGTTTGAAAATTTACTTTATAGTAAAAAAAAGAGATACTTTGATTGCACAATCAAAGTATCTCTTTAAATAGTAAATGGTAATTAAATTATTTTTATAATTATTTAGATCTTGCAGCCTCAATATTGATTTTTGTTCCCTTGATATAATTGTCTTTCATAATTTGTAATACTTCATGTCCTTTTTCTCTGGGAACTTCAACAAAGGTAAAATTGTCATAAATATCAATTGCTCCAATTAGACCACCTGGCATTCCTGTTTCTCCAGCGATAGCACCTACAATATGGCGGGGTGATACTTTATCTTTTTTACCAATATTAATAAACAATCTAACCATCCCCGGTTCCGCTCCTGTATCACCAAAGCTCTGACCTGAATTTTCATTCTGGTCTTCTTCGTCTTCTCTTTCCATCGATTTTTTCATCAGGGCAGCAGCAATTTCTAGAGCAGAATACTGCTCGTCAATTAAGTCTTCAATTAATTCAATATATTTCCCTAAATCAGTTGAATCCATATAAGTACCCAATTCATCACTAAATTGCTCAAATTGAGCTGCTTCAATATCAGATTGAGAAGGAATTTCAGATCTTTTAATTTTTGATTGGGTGAATTTTTGAATATCTCTTAGTTTATAAATATCTTTTCCAACTACAAAGTTGTGAGCTTCACCACTTTTACCGGCTCTACCTGTACGACCAATTCTGTGGACATAATAATCAGTATCCTGTGGTAGATCATAATTAAATACTGCTTCCACATCATCTACATCGATTCCCCGGGCTGCGACATCAGTAGCTACCAGTATTTCAATAATTCCATTTCTGAATTTACCCATTACTCGATCACGCTGATTTTGATTTAAGCCACCATGAATAGCATCTGCAAGATATCCACGGGCCTGTAGTTTAATGTTTAATTCATCCACCATTTTTCTGGTATTACAGAAGACAATGGCCAGCTCAGGATTGCTTAAATCGAGAATTCTGGTTAAAGCTTTTAGTTTATCATGTCTTCTTATTTCATAATAATACTGGTCAATAGAAGGCACAGTTAATTTTTCGTGAGCAACTCTTAAAAATTCCGATTTTTTTTGATATTTTTTACTTAATCTCTTTATAGATTTTGGAATAGTTGCAGAAAAGAAGAGAGTCTGTCTCTCTTCGGGAATATCCCTTAATATAGTCTCAATATCATCAATAAAGCCCATATCAAGCATTACATCAGCCTCATCAAGGACAAAATAATCTATGTTATCAAGTTTTAAAGTTCCCCGACGAATGTGATCCATTACTCTTCCAGGTGTACCAATTACAATCTGAACCCCCTTATTTAAGGCTTTAATCTGACGGCCAATGGACTGCCCACCATAAACAGGGAGAGTATAAATTCTGTTTTTGTATTTTGCCAGTCTTTTTAATTCTTCCGATACCTGTATAGCCAGTTCTCTTGTTGGACAGAGAATAATTGCCTGAGGATTTTTATTTTCAGCATCCATTTCCTCCAGGAGGGGAATACCAAAGGCAGCTGTTTTACCAGTCCCTGTCTGAGCCTGTCCTACAATATCTTTACCATCAAGAACAGCTGGAATAGCATTTGTCTGAATAGGAGTTGTTTCTTCAAAACCCATTTCTTCAACTGCTTTTAAAATCTCGTCTGATACATTCAATTCATTAAATTTAATCTTTTGCAAATTTACTTCCACTTCCTTTTTTAATTATATTCTTATACTAAACCTACCAACTATGCCATTTTCTTAACAAATAATACTGCATCCGGTTGATAAATTTATTCTTATAGGTAGATACTAAAAAACCCCGACTACAAACATATAGTCAGGGCTTAGTTGCTATATTATCTATTAAGTTGTAAAACACTAATTTTTTAGTCAGCTTTCTTAGTATAACCCAGTCTGAAGCTAAAGTCAAATTTTAAGTGATAGTATAAATTTTTTTCTGCTGCAGCCGGGATTAAAAATAATTCATATCAAATATAAAAATTTATAAGCAGGATTATTTAAAGTTTAGAATAATTATATTAATAAATAGTCTGAATAGGAGGATTTATATGGCACTTTTAGAAATGAACTTGTTTAGCGATAGTCTAGGTATGGCTTCTTCGGTTAATATAATTTTACCTGAGATCCTAAAAAAATCTATTAAATCAGAGCAAGATGAGAAAAGAGATTTTAAGACAGAATATCCGGTATTGTATTTATTACACGGGCTTTCAGATGATCATACGGGCTGGATCCGCAGAAGTTCTATCGAACGTTATGCAGAAAATGCCGGGCTGGCAGTTATTATGCCTGCGGTTCACAGAAGCTTTTATACCGATATGGCCCAGGGACAGGATTACTTTACTTATGTTAGTCAGGAACTTCCCAGAAAGTTAGAAAAAATATTCCCACTGACTACAAAAAGAGAAGAGACTTTTATAGCAGGCCTCTCCATGGGAGGATATGGTGCTTTTAAACTGGCTTTGAATTTTCCAGAGAAATTTGCTGCTGCTGCCAGTTTATCTGGTGCTTTAAATATCGGCGAACATGTTACCAGTAAAACTGAGGCAGGAAAACTTTACGAAGAATTCAAGTGGATTTTTGGAGATTTAGAGAAAGTTAAAAATTCAAAACACGATTTATTTTATCTTCTTAAAAGATTAAAAGGCAGACAGGCTGAGATTCCCGAATTATATCAGTGCTGTGGTACTGAAGACTTTTTATATCAGGATAATCTAAAATTCAAAAAATTCTGCAGTAAAAATAATATAAAATTAAAATATGAAGAAGAGAAAGCTGACCATGAATGGTGGTACTGGGATAAAAAAATTAAATCGGTAATTGACTGGCTGCCAGTAAAAAGTAAATAGTAAATTAAACTAAGTAGTAAATAAAGTATAAATTTAATGACAATTTTTAATTTAGATATCAGTTTGACAGACTGGAGTTAGTTTGTTATTCTTGTTAAGGAGTTGAGCAAGCGGGTTGAATTTATCCCGCCTTATTATCAGAGTTATTAGCTTGCTGATAATAATAAATTAACATTAATTTAATTATATGGTTTAGGATTTGTTCCCTGAGAACACTTTCTAAACCTTTTTTAATGCCAGTAAATTTATGGCAAAAACAAATAAAGAGGTGAAAATATTGAAGATAAAAGCGGAAAATCTCTATAAAATATTTGACGGCAAAGGTCAAAAAGAGATCGAAATGCTGAAATCGGGTAAAAGCAAAGATGATATTTTAGAAAAAACTGGGGCTACTGTTGGAATCAATAATGCCAGTTTTGAAGTAGAAGAAGGCGAAATATTTGTGATTATGGGACTTTCCGGTAGTGGTAAATCGACTCTATTGAGAACCTTAAACCGCCTGGTGGAGCCTACTGCCGGTAGTGTAGAAATTGATAATACAAATATTATGGATTTAAATAAAGATCAATTACGTGAATTTAGAAAAGAAAAGTTTGGTATGGTTTTTCAAAACTTTGCTCTTTTTCCCTACCGTACTGTTTTAGAAAATGCAGAATTCGGTTTAGAAATACAGGGAATGGATAAAGATAAAAGAAGAGAGAAAGCAATGACTGCTCTTAAACAGGTCGGTCTGGAAGGGTACGAAGATCAAAAACCTGATCAGCTAAGTGGTGGAATGCAGCAAAGAGTTGGGCTTGCAAGAGCTCTAGCTGTTGATACAGATATTTTACTAATGGATGAGCCATTTAGTGCTTTAGATCCGCTGATCAAAAAAGATATGCAGGATAAACTTTTAGATTTATATGAACATATAGATAAAACCATTATTTTTATTACTCATGATCTTGATGAAGCATTAAAATTGGGAGATAGAATTGCGATTATGAAGGATGGAGAAATTGTTCAGGTTGGTAATCATGAAGAAATTTTAACCAATGCTGAAAATGATTATGTAGCAGAATTTGTTCAGGATGTTAATCGTTCTCGAGTTCTGACAGCAGAAGATATTATGGACAAGCCAGAAGCTGTTCTCTATCAACAGGATGGCTTAAGGACTGCACTCCATAAAATGAGACATAACGAACTGGGTAGTATTTTTGTGCTTGGTAAAAATAGAAGATATAGAGGGATTGTTACGATAGAGGATGTTGTCGAGTCTTTAAATAAAGATAAAGAAAATCTTACGGAAATAATTAAAGAAGTTCCAATAGCACAACCTGAGGAAAGTGTTAATGACTTATTTTCAAAAATTGCTGATATAAATACACCTTTACCGGTCCTTGATGAAAATAAAAAGTTAAAAGGTATAATTGTAAAAACACATGTTGTAGCAAATCTAGCTGCAGAAAATGTTTAAATTTAATTAAGTAAATTTTTATTATATAATTTTCTTTAAGTTAAATTAATTAAATAATATCTCTGGAGGGATATAAATGTACAAGACAAAATTAATTTCAACTTTACTAATCGTTCTACTAGGATTTGGAGTATTTGCTGCAGTACCACAGGTTCAGGCAGCTGAGGATACAATCGATTTTGGTTATGTTCAGTGGCCTGGAGTTACAGTAAAAACCCATGTCGCAGCAAAAGTTGCTGAGTACTTAGGTTATGATACTAAAATGACAGCAGCTCCAGAAACAGTTATCTTTAAGAGTTTAGAAAATAAAGATCTTGATGTGTTTTTAGGTAACTGGCTGCCCACAATGGAAAAAACTTATAGTGAATATCAGAAAAAAGGTGTAGTTCATAATGTTCGAGTTAATCTAGAGGATGTTGTCTATAGAACTGCTGTACCGGAATATGTTTATGAAGCAGGAGTTAAATCGTTAGCAGATTTAAAAGAGTATGCTGATAAATTTGACAGTAAGATTTATGGTCTTGAACCAGGTAATGCCGGAAATATTGTAATTCAGGATGCCATTAAAAATAATAAATATGGTTTAAAAGACTGGACTTTACAATCCAGTTCTACAGCTGGCATGCTTTCTGCAGTTCAGAGAGCAGTTAACAGTAAAGAGTGGATTGCTTTTAACGGTTGGAAACCTCATTATATGAATTTGATGTTTGATATTAAATATCTCGAAGATCCCGAAGGTATCTGGGGAGAAAGTGACAGTGTTTATACTGTAGCACGAGAGGGATATCAGGATGAAAATCCGAATTTCTATAAGTTCTTAAAACAATTTACCGTAACAGCACCTATTCAAAATAAGTGGATTGACGAATATCAAAATAAAGACCGAGATCCTGAAGCTGTAGCTGAAGACTGGATTGCCAATAATTTAGATATTGTCAATCAGTGGGTATTTGGAGTTAAGAGTACTGATGGAAGAATGGGCAGAAAAGCAATAGCTGAAATAGTAAATAATTAAATTAAATAAAAATGATTCTAATCTAAAAAACTGGTGGTGTCATAATATGATGCCGCCAGTAAAAATTTAATAAAGGATGGTGATTATTATTAACAGTATTATTGAACTCTTTACAACAAAAATTCCTCTGGGGAACTGGGTAGAAAATTTGGTTAATTTTTTAATAAATAATTTTAGTGGTCCTTTAAATACATTTTCATCATTAATTGAATCAATAGTAGGTGGAGTGGAAGTAGTGCTTGCTTTTCCTCATCCACTGGTTTTAATTGCAATTTTTGCTGCAGCAGCCTGGAAGCTTAAAGGGAAAAGACTGGCAGTGTTTGTAGCTTTAGGATTGGGTCTTGTATTGAATATAGAAATGTGGGATCCGCTGGTTATTACTTTGGCTTCAATAATTACTTCTGTCTTGGTGGCTCTTGTAATTGGAATTCCAGTTGGAATAATTAAAGCTCATAATAAATGGGTGGATTTAATAACTCGCCCTATACTGGACTTTATGCAGACAATTCCACCTTTTGTTTATTTAATTCCTGCTCTAATGTTTTTTGGTCTTGGTAATGTATCAGGAGTAATTGCTACTGTAGTTTTTGCAATTGCACCTCCTATAAGATTAACCTATCTCGGGATAAAACAGGTAGATGAAGAATTAGAAGAAGCCGGTCATGCATTTGGGGCAAACTGGTGGCAGATTTTATTTAAAATTGAACTACCGGGGGCAATGCCATCAATAATGATGGGGATTAATCAGTGTATTATGCTCTCACTTTCAATGGTAGTTATTGCAGCCATGATTGGAGCCGGTGGTCTGGGAAAACCAGTGTTAAGATCTCTTAATGTTGTTGATATTGGACTTGGTTTTGAAGCAGGTCTCGGAGTAGTAATTATTGCTATGGTTCTGGATAGAATGTTTGGTAGGGACTCATAATCGAAGATAAGAAATGTTATTATAATTAAAATTATTACTTAGATAAATAATTATCAGCTTAATAATATAACATTAATAATATTAAAATCCCGCTCCGGTTTTAAGTTTACCGGGCGGGATTTAATATTTAATATTTCTTTATTAGTTTAAGATTTTAAAAACTAAATTAAACAATTCCCTGATCTAACATCGCATTAGCAACTTTTAGAAAACCAGCAATATTTGCTCCAGCAACCAGGTCTCCTTCCAAACCATATTCCTTAGCTACTTCACTGGCATCTTTATAGATATTAACCATAATTTTTTGCAGTTCCTGGTCAACTTTATCAAATGTCCATTCATCAAACATTGCATTTTGAGTCATTTCGATAGCTGAAGTTGCAACACCACCAGCATTGGCAGCTTTACCGGGAATATAGAAAATATTATTTTCTTTTACCAATTTAATTGCTTCTGGAGTTAAAGGCATATTGGCCCCTTCGCCAATGGCAATTACACCATTATCGATTAATTTTTGTGCTCCTACTTGATCCATTTCATTTTGGGTGGCACAGGGAAGAGCAATATCACAGTCAACTGACCAGATATCACTGCAGTTATCATAGTATTCAGCTTCTGGATATTCTTCCAGGTATTCTTTGATTCTGCCGCGATTGACTTCCTTGATCTCTTTAACTAGATCAAGATCAATACCATTTTCATCATATAAATAACCGGATGAGTCACTCATGGCTACAACTTTAGCTCCGAGCTGAGTTACTTTTTCGTTGGCATATATTGCAACATTACCGGAACCTGAAATAACTACCTTTTTATCATTTAATGAAATTTTATTATCTTTAAGCATTTCTTCTAATATGTAGACCAGACCATAACCTGTAGCTTCAGTTCGGACCAGACTTCCACCCCAATCAAGTCCTTTACCGGTTAAAACACCAGCCTCATATCTATTTTTAATTCTTTTATACTGGCCGAAGAGATAACCAATTTCTCTACCGCCGACACCAATATCACCAGCCGGAACATCAGTTTTATCACCAATATGTCGGGCAAGTTCTGTCATAAAGCTCTGGCAGAAACGCATAACTTCCTGATCTGATTTACCCTTAGGATTAAAATCACTTCCACCTTTACCTCCCCCAATAGGGCGGCCAGTCAAAGCGTTTTTAAAAATTTGTTCGAAGCCAAGAAATTTCACTATACCTGTATACACTGAAGGATGAAATCTTAGACCACCTTTATAGGGACCAAGTGCAGAATTAAATTCGATTCTAAATCCACGATTTACCTGGGTATTGCCCTGATCATCAACCCAGGGAACCCGAAAAATAATCTGTCTTTCCGGTTCAACAATTCTTTCTAAAACACCATTTTCTTCATATTCAGGGTGTTTTTCAAAAACAGGGTTTAAAGATTCTAATACTTCTTCAACTGCCTGATGAAATTCCACTTCACCAGGATTTCTTTCCTTAACCATTGTTAAAACTTTTTCCGTGTAATTGCTCAAACTTCTCACTCCTCAAAATTTTTTTATATTATTAAACTATCACAAATTAATCTTAATATATATTTAATCTAAAATCAATTGATTTGACCAAGTTTTGTCTGTATACAAGTATACTTCTTTAGCCCTTTAACTTGATTAATTTACTTTAGTTTAATCAATCTCAGTGACAGATAAAATTTATCAGTTATTTCTTGACAACTTTTCTTCAATTATATATACTTAAACAAAGTAAAAAGATAATAAATTTTAATAGGAAAATGCCTCATTGTTCTAATGAGGTAGAGGCGCAAATTTTGATCAGTAATCTGCTTGCTTAAGGCTTAAACCGCTGCAGCAGAGGAAAGGCAAATTTGCCGAAGTTTTCAGTCAGGGTTTAATGGCTGTTTGCTGGGTCTGTATATAATATATGCAGAACTGTCATTAAAAGTTTTCCAGGCTTTTAATGTTGAGCTATCTCAAAAGATGGAAGAGGTGATTTCTCTGATTAAGTATTTAACTCAGCGATTTCGCTGAGTTTTTGTTATCTATAGATATTTTTTATTTTGACATTGAATTATGATAAAATAATTTTAGACAATAATTTAAAAATGGAGTAGATTTATGAAAACAATAACTATACCTGAATTAAAAATTAGAGAAATTGTTAAAGAATATGGAACGCCTTTTCATATTTATGATGAAAAGACAATTGTTGACCGTTTAAATAATTTGATTTCTTCTTTTGACTGGGTTGATTTTAAAGAATATTTTGCTATTAAAGCCAATCCAAATCCACATATTTTAAAAATAATGCAGGAAAATAATTGTGGTGTTGATGCTGCTACGGTTTCTGAGATTAAGCTGGCAGAAATGGCTGGCTTCAGCGGGGAAGAGATAATGTTTACTTCTAATCTGACCACTCTTGACGCCTATCAATATGCAGTTAAACGTGGTTGTATTATTAATATTGACTGGGCAGCAGATATTTATGAACTTTTGGAGGCAGAAATAATACCTGAGAATATCTGTTTTAGATTAAATCCAGGATCAATTGAAAATGAAATTATGGGGGATTCTAAGGAATCCAAATTTGGTTCTACTGCAGGGCAGATTAAAGAAGCGATTGCTTTTTTAGTTGAACAGGGAATTAAATCAATTGGACTGCATACAATGGTTGTTTCGAATGAAAATGATCCTCAAATTTTTGGTGAATATACAGAAATGCTTTTTAACTTTGCCAGAGAAATAATTGAGGAATATCAAATTAAAATCGATTTTATTAATATTGGAGGCGGAATTGGAATTCCCTATCAATCTGAGACAGAGGTTGATGTTGAAGCAATTGCAGGTGCAGTCAATGAATCGTATGATAAAATTTTAAGAGAAAACGGACTGCAGCCTAAAATATTTATGGAATCTGGCCGCTATATTACAGGAGAGTCAGGTTATTTAGTGACCAGAGTAATCAAAGAAAAAGAAACATACAAAAAATATCTGGGAGTAGATGCTTCAATGTCAGATTTAATGAGACCTGCAATGTATAGAAGTTATCATCATATAACCAACCTTGATGCAGAGGTACGTGGAAAAAAGAAAATGATCGAATATGATGTTATCGGCTCCCTCTGTGAAAATAATGATAAATTTGCTATTGACCGTAAACTTCCCGAAAGTAAATTAGGGGATCTGCTGGTTGTTCATGACACAGGGGCCCATGGGCATGCAATGGGTTTTAATTATAATGGAATGCTCAGAAATGGAGAATTTTTATATACAATTGATGGCGATATTAAACAGATCAGGCGTGATGAGACTTTTGAAGATTACACAAATACTGTAATAGGAGGCTATTAATATGTTTAAGGGTGTTGGTACTGCTTTAATTACTCCTTTTAAAGAAAATGGTGAAGTGGATTATAAAATGTTTGAGAAAATTTTGGATCACCAATTAGAAAATGAGATTGATGCTCTGGTGGTCCTGGGCACAACCGGTGAATCTCCAACTGTTCATTTAGAAGAAAGAAAATTACTTACTGAAATGGCTGTCAGTAAGGCTGATGGTGAGATTCCGGTAATTGTGGGCACTGGAACTAATGATACTTCCAAAGTTATAGAAATGAATGAGCTGGCAGCAGAACAGGGAGCAGATGGAGTTTTAATAGTTACTCCTTATTATAATAAAACAAGCCAGCAGGGTTTAGTTGACCACTATACTTATGTTGCCAGAAAAACTGAGCTGCCAATAATTGCCTATAATGTACCTTCCAGAACTGGAGTCAATATTGAGCCAGAAACTTTTCAAAAAATGTCGAAAATGCAGGACAATATTGTGGCTATCAAAGAAGCCAGTGGGGATATGAGTCAGATTTTAAATGTAATTAAACTTACCAGAGAAAATAAAATTATACTATCGGGTAATGATGATCAGGCACTTCCCTTAATGATGTCAGGTGGAAGTGGTGTTATCTCCGTATTTTCTAATCTGCTGCCGGGGGTAATGAAAAAAATTACTTCCTATATTTTAGCTAACGATTATCAGTCAGCCAGAGATTTACATTATAAATACTTAAAATTGATGCGCTTAATTTTTGTTGATGTAAATCCAATTCCAATTAAGTTTGCTATGCAGCAGATTGGTCTGTCAAATAATAATTTGCGTCGACCTCTGGTTAATTTAAATAAAGAACATCAAAAATTAATTTTAACTGAAATGGAGGAGCTTGATATAGTATGAAGTACGGAATTATAGGTTATTCAGGCAGAATGGGTCAGGCGATAGAAGAATTGTTTTCTGAAGCTGGCCATGAGTTAGTCTATCAGATGGATGAAAATGGTGAAAAAGAAATTGAGAAGCCAGAAGTAGTGATTGATTTTTCTTTAAAAGAAGCCTTTGCTGATACAGTTAGAGTGATTAAGGAAAAAGAGGTACCTCTGGTTATTGGGACAACAGGACTTGACGAAGCTGACTTTGCTAAATTAGATGAGCTGGCAGAAAAAGTAGCAGTAATTCAGAGCTTTAATTTTTCGATTGGAATTAATATTCTATCTGAATTAATCAAAAAAGTTAATAAGTATGTAGACCGGGATTGGGATATTGAAATTTCCGAAACTCACCATCGTTTTAAAAAAGATAAACCATCTGGAACAGCAATAATGTTGGGAGATCTTCTGGAGAGGGATGTTGAAATGCACTCCAAAAGACTGGGTTCAGAATTTGGAGAACATGAAGTTGACTTTGCCAGTATAGGTGAAGTTCTGACCTTAAAGCATAGAGCTTACTCAAGAAAAGCTTTTACTCAGGGAGTGCTGTTAAGTGCAGAAAAAATTCTGGATTTAGAACCTGGATTTTATAGCTTTTCTGAGATTTTAAAATAATAATTAAAATAAAATAATTGTGGAAGTTATCAAATAAAATATAATTGGAGGCCAAAAAATGAATTCTTATGATTTAATTGATTATATTTCAAATTCTACTAAAAAAACACCCGTTAGGTTTTATATTAAAGGTAAAGAATTAAAAGATTCCCTAAGTACTTACGAATATTATGGAGATGACAGTTCTGGAGTTGTTTTCTGTGAGTTGAAAGAGGCAGAAGCCTTAAAAAAAGAACTGGACGATAAATTAACCCAGTCTAGAATTGAGATGGATAGACTAAATTCTGCTATTCCTTTAGCTGATTACAGTCAGTATAACTGCCGGATTGAGCCTGGTGTTCATATTCGTGATCAGGTTGAAATTGGTGATGGCTGTGTCTTAATGATGGGAGCTGTAATTAATATTGGGGCCCAAATTGGCAAGAATACAATGATTGATATGAATACAGTGCTGGGAGGTAGAGCAACTGTTGGTGATAACTGCCATATTGGGGCAGGAACTGTACTGGCTGGAGTTATTGAACCTCCGAGTGCTGATCCGGTAGTTGTGAAAGATAATGTTTTAATCGGTGCCAATGCAGTTGTTTTAGAAGGAGTTCAGATTGGTGAAGGTGCTGTAATTGCTGCCGGCTCAATAGTAATTGATGATGTACCTGCAGGTGCTGTCTATGCTGGTGCTCCTGCTAAAAAGATTAAAGATGTAGATGACCAGACAAAACAGAAAACTGAGGTAATGGCCAGTCTGCGTCAGCTTTAAAATAAAATTTAAAAAAATAAATTTTAAGCTGGCTGGATTTTTATTCTGGCCAGCTTTTAAAACAGGCAGGAATTAAATTTTCCCCAAATAATTTTAAAAAGGGTGTATTAAAATGCGTTATTTAGAACTTTATAATAGTTATGATTTTACAATTGAGAAGGCAGAAGGAGTATATATTTTCGATACGGATGGTAATAAATATTTTGATACATTTTCCGGGATTGGAGTGCTGGCCCTGGGCCACAGCCATCCGGAGGTAGTACATGCAATTAGTGATAAACTGCATAAATATGCACATACATCAAATTACTTTTTGGATCAGGATACCGAAACAGTGGCTGAGTTAATTAGTGATCCAGGAGATAAAGTCTTTTTTGTTAATTCTGGAACTGAGGCAACAGAACTTGCTTTAAAAATTATCAAAAAGAAAATTGGAGCAGGTAAAATTTTATTTTTCAGCAATTCCTTTCACGGCAGAAGTCTGGGAGCTCTTTCGGTTAATGGTTTCCCCGGTATTAGGGATCAGTTTAAACCACTGCTGCCAGATACAATCGAAGCTGAGTTCAATGATATAGAAAGTCTAAGAGAAGCCGCAGCCAATAATCCTGATATCAAAGCTGTTTTCTTTGAACCTCTGCAGGGATCAGGTGGTGTCCAGCCTGCTTCTGAAGAATTTGTAGCTGAATTAAATCAATTAATTGATCAAAATAACTGGATTCTAGCTGTAGATGAAGTTCAGGCCGGACTGTACAGGACAGCAGAAAAATATTCATATCAGAATTTTGATTTAAGTCCTGATTTAATTACTGTTGCCAAAGCACTTGGTGGAGGTCTTCCGTTAGGTGGAGTAGTCATGAAAGGAGAAATGACAGGGGTTTTAGAACCCGGTGATCATGGCTCAACTTTTGCTCCTAATCCACTTGCTTTACGAGGAGCCAGAGTTGTAATGGAAAAATTAGAGAGTATGCAGGATTCTATTGCAGAAAGAGGAGAATACTTTTTAAAAAAATTAAAAGAACTGAAATCTGAAAAAATAAAAGAGGTTAGAGGAATTGGCTTAATGCTGGGAATTGAATTAAATGAAGAAATACCTGACTTGAGAGCTAAAGCTCAGGCAGAAGGAATTCTGCTGAATATTGTTAAAGGCAAGGTGATTCGTTTTTTACCGGCTTTAAATATTACTAAAGATGAGATAGATCAGCTGCTAGAGAAGCTAAAAAAAATAATTTAATGTTTTGTTAGATGATACCGGGAACCTGGATTAATTTTTCAGGTTCCCGTTTTTTGCGTCTCTTTATTTTATTAAGCTTTAAAAATCCGGCATTTCGTCAATGGCATTTTTCTTTTCTTCGGTATCGACATGAGTATAAATCTGAGTTGTAGACAGATTGGCATGACCTAAAAGATCCTGCAGGACTTTAATATCCTTAGTCTGCCGATAAAGAGTAGAAGCAAAAGTATGGCGGAGTTTGTGGGGAGTTATTTTTTCAGCTCTACTCAAACCAGCATTTTTTGCATATTTTTTGACAAAAAGTTGAATTGTTCTGGGACTGATTCTCCTGCCGTGACGAGAGATAAAAACAGCCTGTCGGGCATCACTATCTTTAATTTTAATCGAATTTCTTTCTCTCATATAGCGTCTGATTGCTAAGATTACATCATTATGCAGCGGTACATAGCGCTCCTTTTTTCCCTTACCATAAAACTTGATCGAAGCATCTTCAAAATCAATATTATCAAAATCTAAATTAACCAATTCTGAAATCCGGAGTCCAGCATAAAGGAAGAGTTTAACTATGGCCAGATCACGTAATCGGTTAATTCCACCATGTTCTTCGATGGCACTGATAAATTTCTGTGCCTCCTTAAGCTTTAAATAAATTGGTTCCAGCCGGTTATCAGTTTTACTGCTTTCTATTGCTTCTGCTGGATTTTTAGTCACAATCCCATAGTGGAGTAGATATTTATAAAAAGAGCGGACAGCAAAAAGTTTTCGATTTCTGGTAACCGCTTTATTATCATTAATAATTACTGCATCAGCCAGAAATTCCGAAATATCAAGTCGATCAACCTCATCTGGTCTAAAACCTTCCTTAAAATCAAGTTCTTCTCGTAGATATTTATGTAATTGGTGTAGATCACTATCATACTCCTTAATTGTCAGCTTAGAGTATCCCTTTTCCACATCAAGATATTTTTTAAATTTATTTAAAGCCTGTAAAAAATCAAGTTGAGAAATTTTAATCACTTCCTTTCATTTATTGGTACTGGGTGCCTGGTACCCTTACATTATTTATTCAATTAAAAACTTTAAAATCCTTTTTTTACTACTTGACCTTCTCTGACCTTTGTACTATAATTAAACTAGATAATAAATTAAAATTGGATAAATTGTATTAAAGGAGGAAGATAAAAATGGATATGGAAAAATTTACACGGAAAGCACAGCAGAGCCTGGTAGAAGCACAAAATGTTGCTCAGGATTATCAGCATCAAGAAATCTTTCCTTCCCATCTATTTAAAGCCTTATTAAATCAGGATGATGGAATAGTCATCCCACTACTGCAGAAGGCAGAAGCAAATCTGCCAGAACTTAAGACAGAAAACGAAAAACTGCTCAAAAAATTACCACAGGTTTATTCAGAACAGAGCGGACAGGCATACATGTCTCATCAGCTCAATGATATTATGCGAGAAGCTGAAAAACAGGCAGATGCTTTAGATGATCAATATATATCAACTGAACATTTTTTACTTGCTATTTTAAGAGATCGCAAAACTGAATTAGGAAAGATGCTTTACGAGAAAAATTTAAACTATAATGATCTTAAACAAATCATTCAGGAAATGCGGGGAGGCAGCAAAATCGATTCCCAGCAGGGAGAAGAGGGTTTTAACGTTTTAGAAAAATATACAATTGATATTACAGAACAGGCAAAAGACGGAAAACTTGATCCGGTTATCGGCCGTGATAATTTAATTAGGAGAGTTATGCAGGTTCTATCTCGCCGCCGCAAAAACAATCCGGTTTTAATTGGCGAACCAGGTGTAGGTAAAACGGCAATTGTAGAAGGTTTGGCTCAGAGAATAATTAATGGTGATGTTCCAGAGGGTTTAAAAAATAAAAAAGTTATTTCTCTCGATATGGGTTCCTTAGTTGCAGGAACCAAATTTAGAGGTGAATTTGAAGAAAGATTGAAATCAGTTTTAAAAGAGATTAAAAAAGCCGAAGGCCAGATTATACTCTTTATTGATGAAATGCATACTTTAGTTGGAGCAGGAGCTACAGAAGGATCAATGGATGCAGCTAACCTCTTAAAACCAGCTCTGGCACGCGGTGAACTACACTGTGTAGGAGCAACTACTTTAGCAGAGTACAAAAAGCATATCGAAAAGGATGCGGCTTTAGAGCGCAGATTCCAGCCGGTTCAGGTTTCGGAGCCTGATATCGATGACACAGTTTCAATCTTAAGAGGTTTAAAAGAAAAATATGAGATTCACCATGGAATAAAAATTACTGATAATGCAATTGTAGCTGCCGCTAAACTTTCTGACCGCTATCTAACTGAAAGGTTTCTACCTGATAAGGCAATTGACTTAATTGATGAGGCGGCTTCGAAAATTAGAATTGAAATTGATTCTATGCCTTTAGAAATTGATGAACTTGACCGTAAAGTAAGGCGCCTGGAAACAGAAAGAGAGGCCTTAAAAAATGAAGATACTGAAGAGGCCCGGGAAAGACTCCACGAAATCGAAGAAAAGCTGCAGGAATTAAAGGATCGGCGTGATCCCCTGCGCTTAAAATGGAAAAATGAAAAAGATCAGCTGGCTAAAATGCAGGAATTGAAAGAAAAAATAGATCAGATTGAATATCGAGCTGAAGCTGCCGAAAGAGAGGCCAATTATGAGGAAGCAGCCCGTCTTCGCTATGGTGAACTGAATGAGCTTCGTAAAGAACTGGCAGAGGTAAGTAAGAGGGTAGAAGAATCTCAAAAAGATGCCAATCATCTGGTTAAAGAAGAGGTAACAGAAGAAGATATTGCGGAAATTGTATCTCTCTGGACCGATATTCCACTGCAGAAGCTGATGGAAGCAGAAAAAGAAAAGCTGATTAACTTAGAAGATGAGTTAGAAAAAAGAGTTGTTGGTCAGCACGATGCAGTTAAGGCAGTAAGTAATGCAATTCGTCGCTCTCGCACAGGTCTCCAGGATGCAGATCGACCACTGGCTTCATTTATGTTTATGGGACCAACTGGAGTCGGTAAGACGGAGCTGGCTAAGACACTGGCAGCTTATCTTTTTGATGATGAGCGGTCTCTAACCAGAATCGATATGTCAGAATATATGGAACGCCATGCAGTTTCTAAACTGATTGGTTCACCCCCCGGTTATGTCGGTTTTGAGGAAGGTGGACAGCTAACAGAAAAAGTTAGACGCAATCCTTATTCTGTGATTTTATTTGATGAGATAGAAAAAGCTCATCCGGATGTATTTAATATCCTGCTGCAGATTCTTGATGATGGTGTTTTAACAGACAGTCAGGGTAAGGAAGTTGACTTTAGAAATACAGTTATTATTATGACTTCCAATGTCGGTTCCCAGTATATTCAGGATTTAGATGATGAAGCAAAGATTAAAGAAGAAATTGATGAAGCCCTAAAGGGACAGTTTAGACCTGAATTTTTAAACAGAATTGACGAAAAAATTATTTTCCATTCCTTAAGCAAAAATGATATCTTTAAAATTATTGATATTCAGGTTTCATATCTGCAAGATAACCTATCTGAACAGGATATTGAAATAGATTTAACTAGAGCGGCTAAAGAAGAGCTCTTAGAACTTGGATTTGATCCCGCTTATGGTGCTCGTCCGTTGAGAAGAGTTATTCAAAATCAGATTAAAGATGAGCTTGCCATGCTCCTACTGGAGGAAAAGATTAAAGAAGGAGATACAGTAGAAGTTGATTTTGTAAATGGAGAATTTAGATTTAAAAATTATAACAATTAAGTATTATTAAAAAAAACATTTTTTAGGCAGACCGGTAAAATTACTGGTCTGCTTTTTTAATGAAGGAATATATTTATCTATCACGAAGTATATTTACTGTACATAAATTATTTATCAGATTAACCAATATATATAGAAATGAGAGGGTTTTAAATGTCTAAAGAAAAGAATAATATACGTTTATTTATTTTTGTCACAGCTTTTTACTGGTTTTCCATGTATGCCTATATTCCAACTTTTTCTCCCTACATAGAATCACTTGGTGCCTCACATAAGATGATTGGTTTGATTTTAGGTTCATATGGTTTTACACAGATGTTAATTCGAATTCCGCTGGGTATTTATTCTGATAGGATTAATAGAAAAAAGATTTTTGTAAATATCGGAATTCTGCTCAGTCTAATTAGTACTACCGGGATGTGGTTTGCTGAGACTCCAGCTTTAATTTTGGTTTTTCGTTCACTTGCAGGAGCTTCTGCAGCTACCTGGGTTAGTTTTACAGTCTTATTCTCTTCTTATTTTAAAAAGGATGATACTGCCCATGCTATTGGTCTAATTAATGCATCTAATAAATCCGGTCAGGTCGCGGGTATGCTTTTAGGAGGAATAATTGCTCAGGCCCTGGGTCAGCAGTTTCCATTTTTACTGGCAGCAGCTGGGGCAGTAATAGGTTTTATTTTAAGTCTCAGTGTGGATGAAAAGAAAGATATCGATCACAGGGCAATTACTTTTCGCGAAATCTTGAAGGTTGCCAGAAATAAAAGTCTATTGACAGTTTCATTTTTGGCAATTTTAATGATGATGATTGCTCATTCTACCACTTTTGGCTTTATTCCGGTAGCAGCTAAAAATTTAGGAGCAACAAGTTTCCATTTAGGACTATTGACCACTATCACAACAATTCCGGGGATTCTTTCTTCCTATCTAAGCGGCAGCTATTTCAGTCAGCGACTTGGCGAAAAGACTACAGTAACAATTGGATTTATCTTACTAGCATTTTCCTGTTTAATGGTACCTTTTATTGATCATCTCTACATATTATATTTTAACCAGATGCTAAATGGCTTTGCTCAGGGAATGATTTTTCCTGTCTTAATGGGACTGAGCATCAAAAATGTAGAAGCAAACAAAAGGGGAACCGCGATGGGTTTTTTTCAGGCAATTTACGGATTGGGAATGTTTATCGGACCAATTTTTGTTGGCACGATAAGTGATTTTGCTGGATTGAAAATGGGCTTCTGGATGATTGGGCTGGTAGGAATTCTGGGGGCGATTTTAAGCCGTTTTTATAAAAATGAAAGAGTTTAAAAATTAGTCAATTGAAATTTATTAGGTACTATAATTAATATAATGATAGGAGTGCAAGATGAATCAAAAACAAATAATAAGGCAGTTAAGTAAAAGTAAAAATAAATATATAAGTTTGATTGGAGTTATAGAAAACTATGGGATAGAAAGCAGTTTTCAAGCTGGGGACTCACTTTTGATTACTGTCAAAACAGACCACTTATGGTGCTATCCGGCGGTCGAATGTGAAAAAGATTTAAAAGAATTATTGGGAAAATTTCAATATCAGACACTTTATTTTGCTTCTTTAGAAGAGTGGATGCTTCCGATTATCGATCAGCAAAGAAAAATTGAATGGGAATTGAAGACTGAAAGACTAATACTGCCTGAAAAAATTGTAGTAAGTAATAATAACAGCCTTAGTGGAAACAAAAAATTTATGGAAAAAGACTTTAAAATCAGGGAGCTTAAAGCTGAAGATACCGATTTTATCTTTTCCCACTCTCACTACCAACAATTTACTTCAAAAGCATATATTAAAGAACGGATTGCTGCAGACTGTTCAATTGGGATTTTTCTTGCAGATGAACTTGCTGGCTGGGGTTTGACTCATGATGATGGCGCATTAGGTTTTATTCATGTCAGAAAATCTTTTCGGAAAAAAGGTTTGGCCCACCTGATTATGGAGCAGTTAATTAGAGATAAAAGAAGTAATAAACGTAATATCTTTTTAAATGTAGAACCGAATAATTCAAAGGCAAAAAAGTTATTTTATTCACTTGGCTTTAAGTTTGACAGAATGATTAGTTGGATAAAGTTAAAAGACTAATTTTTTATTAAAGGCAAGAATAAATAATTCACGGTGGATTAATTAAATAATTGGAGGGAATAAAAATGAAAGAAAAAGAAATTATTGAAAAGACCGACAGGCCAATAACAAAAAATTCTTTGGTCAAAGATCTAAAAAAGCTTAATTTAGAAGGGGAGATAGTAATTGTCCATTCCGCCCTCAGTAAACTTGGCTGGGTCTGTGGAGGAGCGGTAGCTTTAATTGAAGCTCTGCAGGAAGCTGTTACTGATGCAGGAACTCTTATAATGCCTGCCCATAGTGGTGATTACTCAGAACCAAAATACTGGGGAAATCCTCCTGTACCTGAGGAGTGGTATCAGATAATTAGAAATGAAATGCCTGCTTACAGGCCAGAAATAACTCCCACCCGAGGACTTGGTTTGACACCAGAAATCTTCCGTAAATTTCCAGATGTCTTAAGAAGTGATCACCCCTGTCTTTCATTTTCAGCCTGGGGAAAGGAAGCAGAAAATATCACGGCAGATCATAAGCTGGATTATGCTCTGGGAGATAATTCGCCCCTGGCCAGAATTTATGAAAGAGAAGGTAAGATACTTTTAATTGGAGTCGGTCATGACAGCAATACCTCATTACACCTGGCAGAATACCGGGCAGAACATGATCTTAAAATTAAAATATTTGGTTCTTCAATCTTAAAAGATGGGGAAAATGTATGGACAACATATCAGGACATTGAATTTAATGATGATTTATTTACTGTAATTGGAAAAGAGTATGAGTCAAAATATAAATATAGTAGAGCAAAGGTGGGACTGGCAGAAGCAAAATTATTTAATCAGAAAGAAATGGTAGATTTTGCTGTTAACTGGTTGGAAAAACGAGAAGAATAGTTAATAATTTATTGATTTTAGGCATTTAAAAGGAGAAAATAATGAAAGCATTAATTTTAAATGGTGAAGAACTGAATGACATTTCTTTGGATCAGGTTTCAAAAGAGATCAGAAAAGAGCTTCTGTTTAAAGATTTTGAAGTTAAAGAGATTCTATTAAAAGAAAAAGAGATTGCTGATTGTCTGGGTTGTTTTAAGTGCTGGGTTAAAACACCTGGAATCTGTATAATTAATGACTATGGTAGAGAGGTTGCAGCTGAGCTAATCAATTCTGACCTTTTAATTTTTTTGACTCCAGTGGTTTTTGGCAGCTACTCTTATCAGCTGAAAAAAGCACTGGACAGAATGATTCCACTTATTTCTCCTTATTTTAAGAAAGTAAAAGGAGAAATTCATCATAAAAAACGTTATCCAAAGTATCCCTCACTTTTAGCTGTTGGAATAATGAAAGAAACCAGCCAATTTCAGCGTAAAATCTTTAAAGAACTGGTAACAAGAAACAGCCTCAATTTTCATTCCCCAGCTTCTGAAGTTGAAGTTTTTAATGCAGCTGATTTTGACAGTTTAAAGCTTAAAGATATTATAAAGAAATTTTCCGAAAAAGTAGGTGAAAGTAATGACAATTAAAAAGGCTATTTTATTAATTGGGAGTCCTAAAGGTATGGAAAGTTCATCTGCCAGTCTGGGGACTTATCTGCTTTCGAAAATTGAAGAATATGATATTATGACTGAAAAGGTACATCTTCATTCTGAAATAGCAACTGAAGCTAAAAGAATTATGTTTTTAGACAAAATTGAGGAAGCAGATTTTATAATCCTCGCGGCTCCACTTTATGTTGATACTCTGCCGGCAAAAGTAATAAAAGCTTTAAGACTAATTGCTGAGAAAAGAAAAACCTTATATTTTGATGACATTAAGTCTGCAAAAAATCAGAGTTTTATTGCAGTAGTTAATTGTGGTTTTCCAGAAGCCGAACAGAATAAGACGGCACTTAAAATTTATCAGGAATTTGCCAGGGAGGCTAAACTTAAATATCTAGGTGGAATTGCAGTTGGCATGGGAGGTGCAGTTAGCGGTAAATCTCTTTCAGAAATGGGAGGAATGGCTAAAGATTTAGTTGCAGGTCTTGATCAGGCAGCAGATGATATTGTGAGGAACCATCAGTTATCAGATTTTGTAGTTGAAAAAACTTCTAAACCTATGATTTCTCAGAAATGGCTTTATACTTTAGTTGGTAATTTTACCTGGCGTTTTCAGGCTTTAAGGAACGGTGTCTACAGTAGAATGAAAGATAGGCCTTATCAAAAGGAGGAAGCTTAATGATTAAGAATCTGGAATTAAATAAAAAATTGTGGCTTATAACTGCAATTTTATCACTTCTAGTTTCTTTAACTGGTCTGATTAATCAGGATATCTATTCTAAAGTTATCAGCAAGGAAATACTACCGGGGGTTGTTTCTCAGGATTTGATTACGTTTATCATAAGTATTCTGTTGATCTATATTGCCCTTAAGGTTACAAAGACAGCAATTAAACCTCAAATAATTGCTTTAAGTTTTTTAGCCTATATATTTTATGCCTACAGCATTTATGCAATAGAACAGATCTATAACTCATTTTATTTATTCTATCTTTTACTGAGCTCACTTTCTTTCTGGTCAATAGTAGTGACTCTGACCAATTATGATAAAAGCTATTTTAAAGAATTGAAACTGAATAAATACCTTAAATATCTTACAATTACCTTTTTAATTTTAATTCCCCTACTTTTTTGTTTTCTCTGGTCAAGTCAGCTTTTACCGTTAATGGCAGCAGGAGAAAAGAAAGAATTTACCTTTTCAATCTACATTCTCGACCTGATTTTTGTGCTGCCTGCCATGATAATTACAGCTCTAATTTTAATAAAGGATAAAATTATTGGTTATTTGTTGGCTCCAGCTCTTTTTTTTAAAGCTTTTACTTTGCTTTTTTCTGTTGCCATTGGTAGTTTTTTGCGACCATTATACAATGTTAATTTCAGTGCAGAACAAGCATTTTTTTATCTTATACTTTCACTTTCTTTTCTGGCCTTATCAATATTAAATTTTGTACAGCTTAAAATAACAACTAAAAAATAAATTTATAAAAATAAAGGAAAAATAAGCCAGATAAAGAAATATAAGAATATGGAAACTAATAAGAGATAGGAGCTTATCTATTAAATGAGATTAACGCTAAATCAAGACAAAAATCTGATTTGTGTACGTTTTGATTATGATGAAGTTGTAATTAGAAAAATGAATACAATCCCTGGTAGCCGCTGGAATCCAAAAAGAAAGTACTGGACTTTTGAAAATAATTACAGCAATTTGGCCCTGTTTTTAGAAATGTTTAAGCATAAATATCTACTTTTTGAGTCAAGAATAAAAGATTTTACTGCGCCAGAATTAATAGCAAATTATTTTAATTCTTATTATTTACCACAATTTGAAAAGAAGTTGAAGTTAAAAGGTTATTCTCAAAGTTCAATTAAAGCATATTTAAATCACAATAAGTCATTTATTAAATATATTAAAAAAGATCTATTTAGAATAGAAATGTCTGATGTTAATGATTATGTATTATATTTACTGGAAGAATTAAATAATACGCATTCGTATGCCAACCAGTTTATCAGTGCTTTCAAAACTTTTAATAATTTAATTTTGGAATTGGATGGAATTAATAATAAATTGTTTCGGCCAAAAAAGAAAAAGAAATTACCTAAAGTTTTAAATAAGACAGAGGTTAAGGATATTATTTCAGCGGTTGATAATCTAAAGCATCAGCTTATTTTAATTTTAACTTATTCTGCTGGTTTGAGAGTAAGTGAGGTAGTGAAATTAAAAATTTCTGATATTGATTCTAATAGAATGTTGATTTATATCCGTTCTGCGAAGGGGTATAAAGATAGGTATACTCTGCTGTCTAAAAGTGCTTTAAACAAACTAAGACTATATTTAAAAGCTTTTCAGGTGCATAAATATGATGCTCAGTGGCTTTTTCCTGGTCAGGATAAGGATAAGCATCTGTCAAAGCGGAGTGCCCAGAAGATTTTTAAGCGCGCCTGCAGACAAGCTGGAATTAATAAAGAGGTCGGAATTCATTCGTTGAGACATTCTTTTGCTACCCATTTGCTGGAGCAGGGAGTTGATTTGAGGTATATACAAAATCTGCTGGGACATAAGAGTTCTACAACAACAGAAATTTACACTCATGTTAGCAATAAAAATCTAATTGAAATTACTAATCCTTTTGATAAGTTATAGAGATATACAGATTTTAACGAAATGACATTCGTGAAGATCCAAAAATAATGATTTTAATGAAATTTCATTCGCAAATAAGCAAGTTATATGCAATAACAGCCTGTATTGCAAGTAAAGAGTATCTTCAGCAGAAAGGATAACAACTTATGAAACCCAAATTAGAATCCGCTTACATAGCTGTAGAAAATACTGATAAAGCAATAAATTTTTATGAATGGTTTTTAGAAAGATCAGCAGCTAAGAAGGGTGAGAGTTTATATCTCTTTGATGTAGATGGATTTCGCCTTTTCTTGTTTGATCATAATAAAGAAAATGAAAAAGTAAAGTATGGAGATAACTGTTTATTAAGTTTTGAAGTTGATGATGCTGAGAAAACAAAAGAAAAGATAGAAGAGCGTAATTTAAAGATCGTTTTTCCGCTAACTAAAATCCAGGATAATTTAGTTTTTGAGTTTGAAGATACTGAAGGAAACCATATAGAAGTCTTTTCTAAGGTATCAGCATCAAAATGAAGCAGTAATTAAAGAAAGATTATTCGTAACTAACGGCTGTTACAGCATATAACATGGGATTGAAGGTTCCGCTGCGCTCCACGCAAATTCATTCGGCAAGCCAAGTCTGGCTAAGCCTCATGAACTTCTTAAATCCCAGTACCGTTATACGAAATGATTTTTGGTGGTGATAAAAATTGGCTAAACGTAAAAGTGTTCCTATTAAAATAAAAAGACAGATAATTAAAGAAGCAGGCAATAAGTGTGCTAATCCAGGATGTAATAATTACCGAACACATTTACATCATATTAAGGAGTGGGCTACTTATGAAACTCATGATAAAGATTTCATGATTGCAATATGCCCTTCATGTCATGATGCTGTCCATTATGGAAATTTAAAAATAGATGATGAAACATTGTTGCGTTGGAAAAAAATAAAAAGAAAACCTACTAATAGAGATCATATATATGTAGAGCCAGGAGAAAACCCTAAACTTTTGCTTGGTAGTATTGCACTCACTGGAAAAAAAGGACTTAAAGTATTCAAACTTGCTCCACATAATGAATTAAGTTTTAGATTAATTGATAAAGAAATATTTTTAGTTAATCTCGAGATAACAACTTTAACGGAAAGAAAGTTATTAAAAGTTGTTGATAATCATATTAAATATTTTATTGATGATAAGATTGAATACTTAAATAGACCAGGTAAAATTTCTATTTTTGCTCCTTTAAATCCAAATTTTATCCCTTTGTGGGCTATATACAAGATAAAAAAATCTGGAATCAATTATGGAATAAAAAACAAATTATTATTGTTAGATATAGAAGTACTTGAACCAGGGTTAGTAAGAATTCAAGGTTTATGGGCAGAAAAAGACAAAATTATAGTGATTACAGATGAATTATTATCTTTTATTAATTCTAACAGAGTAGAACCATTTATAATAGCTGGAGCAGGTAAAGATGCTGTATTAGATTGGCACGGCCCAATTGATAAAAGCATTTTTAGAATAAAATGAAAATCACTTCGTATAACATGGGATTGGCGTCATGCCTTCTGTCATAAAGCTTGCAATATTAAGCAGCAAGAAATATTACGGCAAGCTTTACGCCAGTTCCTGGCGGAACCAGGCACGAGCGCAAATCCCAGTAACGTTATACGAAAGAATATGCCATGTTTAAAAGTTACTTAAATGTTTATTTAATTTTACTATATATAGTTAAAAAATATTTAATATAAAATGTAAAAGTTATTAGTAAATGCTATATATTCTATAAG
>Ga0182234_10024_pt1 | contig 98141 bp, 98 predicted proteins | sample hydfratesGB_TM_A_FD_145595 | JGI IMG/M metagenome (GOLD analysis project Ga0182234, IMG submission 145595) | Subsurface microbial communities from deep shales in Ohio, USA - hydraulic fracturing test GB_TM_A | ecosystem: Environmental > Aquatic > Deep subsurface > Shale gas/oil reservoir >...
GCCAGGAGTGGCATGTCCTGAATGTGGTGCGGAAATGAAGTTTAAATATACATTTGAAAGATAAAACCCTACTAAAGAAATATTAATTAACTTCTATAGTAGGGTGGCCGTCAGGCCATTTTGTTCTATAATACTATTTTTGAGGTGAAAAAAATGTCCTTTCTCTCTCTTTACCGAAAATACAGGCCAGAAAATTTCAATGATCTGATCGGTCAGGATCAGGTCAAAATAACGTTGAAAAATGCTTTAAAAAATGACAGAGTAGCACACGCTTATCTTTTTGCTGGTCCCAGAGGAACGGGAAAAACTTCAACAGCGAAAGTTTTTGCCAAGTCACTAAACTGTGCTAATCCTTCAGCTGAGTTCGAACCCTGTGGAGAGTGTAATTCCTGTCAGAGAATTGAAAAAGGCAATTCGCTTGATGTAATTGAAATCGATGCGGCTTCTAATCGTGGTATTGATGAGATAAGAGAGTTGAGAGAAAAGGTCAAATTTTACCCGGGTGAGGGACAGTATAAAGTTTATATCATTGATGAGGTGCATATGCTGACCAAAGGAGCCTTTAATGCCCTTTTAAAAACTCTCGAAGAGCCACCTGAGAGTGTAGTTTTTATTCTGGCAACAACAGAGCCCCACGAAGTTATTACAACTATTATGTCCCGCTGTCAGCGTTTTGATTTTACTTTATTAACCTTATCTGATTTAAAAAAACGTCTGCAATATATTGCAGAGGCGGAAGGTTATGAAATAGACAGAGAAGCTCTGGATATTTTAGCTCGAAGTGCCCGGGGTGGAATGAGAGATGCAATTAGTCTTCTGGATCAGGCCATTTCTTTTAGTGATGGTCGGTTAAGTGCTGATGAGATTTCCAGGATGCTGGGCAGAATTGATAAATCGGATTTAAAAGAATTTTTACTTTATTTAAGCAGGGAGCAGAGTCAGCAGGCTCTCCAATTATTGAATAAACAGCTGGATTCAGGTCTTGGAATCGAGCGGTTCAGTGAAGAATTAATAGAATACTGCCGCGAACTACTTCTGATTAAAGAATGTGGGATTGATTCCGGAATTTTAGAGTATTCTCGTAGCTATTTAGAAGAAATCGCTTCTGTTGCTGCTAATTTGAGTACCAAAAAGATAACTCGAATTATAGATGAGTTTGCTTCTTTAAAGCAAAAGCTGCGCTCAAGTGCCAGACCCCGTTTACAATTGGAGATAAGTGTTATAAAATTAAGTAGTAGGGGAAGCAGTGGCAGCTCACTGGAGGCCCGTCTTTCTGAACTGGAGTTTAAATTAGATAATTTCTTAACCGGGAATGATAGTTCTGATTTTAAGCAGAAAATTAAGACTAAAAAATCTGCTGCTCAAATGGAAACAGTTAATCAGCCTGAGTCAATAAATAAAGCTGAGCAAAAAACAGCTGAGGAGCAAAAAGAAAGCGAAAATCTGGAACAAAAAAATGAACAAAAAAGTGAGCAGAAAAGTGAGCAGAAAAATGAACAGAAACCGACTGTAGCAGGAAGTCAGAACGATGATAAAATTGCTCAGGAGGAAACAACAGCCCAAAAAGAAGTTTCAGACGAAACGGTCAGCCAGTCTGATAATTCTGGTGGTGCGGTTAGCTTACAGAAGGTTAAGGAAAACTGGGCCCGGGTTTTAAAAGAAATTCGTCAGCTAGATGTATCAGTTCAGGCACTTTTGAGAGAGGGTGCTCCTACAGCAGTGGAAGGAAAGACAATTATTATAGCTTTTCCTGAATCAAAGAAATTTCATTATAAAGGGGCTTCTTCCAATCAGGCAATGGTAGCCAGAGTTTTGAGGAATACATTAAATGAAGCTGTTGAAATAGAATTCCAGCTTGGTGCTAAAAAAAAAATAACTGACCAACCAATTGATCAACCAGCAGTCTCCAGTCAAGTTGAGAGTGATGAAGTTGATCTGGTAGAAGATTTTAATTCTGAGAAGGATGAACCTGCTTCGCAATCAACAGATTTGAGCGATCAGGCGGGGGAATTGGATATAGAGAGTTTAGCCAGAATTTTTTCTGGTGAGATTATTGAAGTGGACCAATCAATTTTAGAAAATAGAGGAGGAAATTAATAATGAATATGCAAAAAATGATGAAACAGGCACAGAAAATGCAGGCTAAGATGGCTAAGATGCAGGAAGAATTGGAAGAAAAGACACTTGAGGCAACTGCTGGTGGTGGAGCTGTTAAGGTAGTAGTTAATGGTAAACAGGAAGTTGTTGACCTGCAGATTGACCCTGAAGTAGTTGATCCTGACGATGTAGAAATGCTGGAAGATCTGGTGCTGGCAGCAGTTAATCAGGGTATGCGCGAAGTTCAGGAAATGGTAAATGACGAAATGGGTAAAGTGACTGGTGGTATGAATCTACCAGGGATGCCCTAATGAATCCATATCCTAAACCTATGGGGAAATTGATCGGCGAGCTCAGTAAACTGCCCGGTATTGGGCCTAAAACTGCTCGCCGTCTTTCTTTTTATATACTGGGTCAGCCTAAAAGTGATGTTAAAAACCTTTCGGATGCTCTGATTGAGGCTCGCGAAAAAATTAATTACTGTTCAAACTGTAATCATCTGACTGAAGGTGAGACATGTACTTTTTGTCAGTCTGACGATCGGGACAGGACTTCGATCTGTGTGGTAGAAAGTCCCCGTGATGTGGTGGCTATGGAGAAGACTGGTGAGTACAATGGACTTTATCATGTGCTGCATGGAGCTATCTCACCGATGGATGGAATTGGACCTGATGAGATAAAAATTAGGAATTTGATTCCCCGGCTGGAAAAAGATGAGGTTAAAGAGATTATTGTGGCGACTGATCCCAATGCTGAGGGGGATGCTACTGCAATGTATCTGGCTAAACTTATTAAACCACTGGGAGTTAAGGTGACCAGAATAGCTCATGGAATCCCTGTGGGGGGAGATTTAGAATATGCAGATGAGGTAACTCTTTCTAAGGCTCTGGAGGGAAGAAGAGAGTTATAACCATTTTCGTTTATATTCATTTATGAGCGTTAATGTACACGTACCGTGCACCTGTCGGATTTTGTCGCTGGTTGCACCAAAGAGACTAAATAAGCTCGAGAAGTCCCTTTCTGAGGGGCTTTTTTCTATATTAGCAGTAAAAATTTAAGCAGATATTTCGACATAAATCGGGTGGTTCACGGTGCGTGTACGTTTTATGCCCTTGACATTAACCCCAGGCTTTGTTAAAATACTTAAAATATTAGATTACAAAAAAACTAAATTATTATCCATTTATCTCAATTATTACATATTTATAAGTTCTTTTAGCAGTTCTCTGTATTTTTAAATATTAATTTTTAAAAAATCAAGGAGGTTGGTTATGGAAAAAATAATTAAAGAAGGCTTGACTTTTGATGATGTTCTACTGGTACCAGCTGAATCAAATGTAGTTCCCAAAGAGGTAAGTACAAGATCTAAACTGACTGATGAAATTTATCTCAACACCCCGATCATTTCTGCAGGAATGGACACGGTTACAGAAGGTGATATGGCAATTGCAATGGCCAGAGAAGGTGGTCTCGGTGTTATTCATAAGAACATGCCGATTGAAGTTCAGGCTGCAGAGGTTGACCGGGTAAAACGTTCTGAAAGTGGAGTTATCGTTGATCCTTTCTTTTTAACTCCGGATGCTCTGATTGAAGAAGCGGAAGCTTTGATGTCGAAATATCATATTTCTGGAGTGCCAATTGTGGATAAAGACGAAAAACTGCTCGGGATTTTAACTAATAGAGACCTTCGTTTTGTAGAGGATTATAAGCGTCCTGTTTCGGAAGTCATGACAGATGAAAAACTGGTTACTGCTCCGGTTGGAACTGATCTGGAGGGAGCCAAAGAGCAGCTGAGAAAACATAAAATCGAAAAATTGCCGATTGTAGATGAGGATGGTGTTTTAAGAGGGTTAATTACTATCAAAGATATAGAAAAGGCAAAACAGTATCCGCTGGCTTCTAAAGATCAGCAGGGAAGATTGCTGGCTGCAGCAGCTGTAGGTACAGGCAATGATACAGACGAGAGAGTGGCCGCTTTAGTTGAGGCTGGAGTTGATATTCTTGTTATTGATACAGCACATGGACATTCGCAAAATGTACTGAATGTTGTTGAGGCTATTAAAAGCCGGTATCCAGAACTACCTGTTGTTGCTGGTAATGTAGCAACAGCTGAGGCGACAGAGGCTTTAATTAAAGCTGGAGCTGATGTAGTTAAGGTGGGGATTGGTCCTGGTTCAATTTGTACTACTCGAGTTGTGGCCGGTGTTGGTGTACCTCAGATCACGGCAATCAATGATGCTGCAGAGGTAGCTAAAAAACATGGCAAAACAATTATTGCTGATGGTGGTATTAAATATTCGGGAGATATTGTTAAAGCTATCTCTGCTGGTGCCAATACAGTAATGATTGGAAGTTTGCTTGCCGGTACAGAAGAAAGCCCGGGAGAATTAGAGATTTATAAGGGCAGAAGTTACAAAGTTTACCGTGGTATGGGCTCAGTTGGTGCTATGAAAAAAGGAAGTAAGGATCGTTATTTTCAGGAAGATGAGACAGAAGCGGAGAAGTTTGTGCCTGAAGGAATTGAAGGAAGGGTACCTTATAAAGGAACTCTGGGCGAAACTATTTATCAGCTGCTGGGTGGTTTAAAGTCTGGTATGGGTTATTGTGGAACTCCAGATATTGATTCTCTGATCAATGATTCTCAGATGATCAGAATTTCTGCAGCAGGTTTACGCGAGAGCCATCCTCATGATGTAAAAGTAACTAAAGAAGCTCCAAATTACAGTGTTGATTAAGTAATAAAATTTATATTAACCAATTAACAAATAGATAAAAAACCGCTCTCTGCATTTTAGCAGAGAGTTTTTGTTTTTTGCAAATAATTTTAAGTAATTGTCAGAGCTTAAAAGGCTTTGTTGCTAATTTTACAGACATCAAAGCTAAATAGTATTAAGATTATACCTGTAAGTTAAAAAGAGCCAAAACAAATTTGCTTTAAAATGATAATAATTATTATGCTATCAAAGTTTACAACGGGGGGAATTAAAATGAGCGATAAAAATAGACAGGAAGAGAACTTAATTATTATTGGTGGTGGACCTGGTGGTCTATCTGCTTCTATTTATGCTGCGCGTAATGGGGTAGCTCCACTGGTCTTAAATGGTCCTGAGCCAGGTGGACAGATTACAACAACTTCAGAACTTGAAAATTATCCTGGTTTTCCGGAACCAATAGGTGGTTTTGAATTAACTCAAAAGATGACAGAACAGGCCGAGAATTTCGGGGTGCGCCTTGAATATGAGAGTGCCGAAGAGGTTGATTTTTCTGGAGATAAGTTTATTGTTCAAACAGAAGCTGGAGAATATATTGCCGATTCAATTATTATTGCTACCGGTGCTGAACCTAAAACTCTGGGTCTTGATAAAGAAGATAGTCTCCGCGGTAATGGTGTTTCTTATTGTGCGACCTGTGATGCAGCATTCTTTAAAAATAAAGAAGTTGCCATTGTAGGTGGTGGAGATACAGCATTATGGGAGTCAACATTCTTAGCCAAATTTGCTTCTAAAGTTTATATTCTACATCGACGCGATAAATTTAGAGGTGCAAAGATCCTTGGTGATCGGGTAAAAGCTAAAGAGAATATAGAGATTCTCTGGGATACCGAGGTTAAAAGGCTTAAAGGTGAAAAGAAACTGGAAGGTCTCCGCATTTTCAACAATAAAACTAATGAAGAAAGAGATCTTAATGTAGACGGACTATTTGTTGCTATTGGTCATCATCCCAGGACAGAGTGCCTGAACGGACAGATCGAGCTTGATGATTATGGTTATATTGTAACAGATAAAAAACAGCACACTAATGTGCCGGGAGTTTTTGCCTGTGGAGATGTGCAGGATCCGGATTACAGACAGGTGGTAATTGCGGCCGGTTCTGGTGCCAAAGCAGCCATTGAAGCTTCAGAATATATCGAAGAAAAGGAAGATGCCTTTCCAGCCAGAGAGGTTAAAATGAAAAATATGTCAGCTGAATCTGATTCTGAAGATAAAGCTGCTGCTGAAAAAGAAGAAGGAAGTTTAAATTTAAGCTTGAGTCTGGATTAAATCAACAAAAAAGGATAAATATTTAGGATAACATTTAAACCGACAGACATTCCTGGAAAGATTGAGGATGTCGAGTCGGTTTTTTTATTAAAATTATTAAAAGTTTCTAATCAAGGAATAAATCTACTCCGGAGCTTGATTGCATTAAACAGGGGATTATTATATAATTATACTATAAATAAGATTATTTTAACAAAGCTTAGAGAGGGGCTGGCAGTTTTGGCAGAAGGTTTTTTTATTACATTTGAAGGTATTGAGGGCTCGGGAAAAACAACTCAGATTAATCTACTTGCGGGTTATCTGCAGAAAAAGGGTTATGATGTTTTAGTTAGCCGGGAACCAGGAGGAACACCTCTAGGTGAAAAAATCAGACAGCTGCTTTTGGATCCTCAGTATGATTCAATGGATTACAGAACGGAGATTCTTCTATATGCCGCTGATAGAGCCCAGCATGTTAAAGAAAAGATAAAACCTGCTTTAGAGCAGGGGAAAATTGTGATTTCCGATAGATTTGTAGATTCAAATCTGGCCTATCAGGCTGCAGGAAGAGGTCTTGATTATGATATGGTTTATCAGATTAATGACTGGGTAATTGATTCTACCTGGCCTGACCTAACTTTTATTTTGGATATAGATATTAAAGAAGGTTTAAAAAGAGCCAGAGCTATGAGCCTTGATGAGGCAGGAGACAGACTGGAGAGAGAGGTAGATGATTTCCACCAGCGAGTTCGGGATGCTTATCTTGAGATGGCAGAGTCTAATAGATTTGCCCTGGTAGATGCGGGCGGAACTGAAGCTGAAGTCCAGAATGATATAAAAAAAATTATCGCCAGGAGGTTATTCTAATGGAAAAAAGAGCAAAAACAGGTAAAACAGTTAAGATGGTAGTGGCTGTGGTCCACGATCATGATGCAGCTGATCTTTTGGAAGCACTGACAACAGCCGGTTTTCAGGCAACAAAAATGGCATCAACAGGTGGGTTTTTAAGAGAAGGTAATACTACCTTTATGATTGGTTCAGATGAGGAACATGTGGAAGAAGTTCTGGATATTATCAAAGAAAATTGTGAGTCGAGAAAAAAGACTGTGGCACCAATGTCACCTGTTGCAAATTCATTAGAAGGATATTATTCTTTCCCCATGGAAATTAAAATTGGAGGAGCAACTGTCTTTATTATTGATGTAGAGCAATTTATTAAGATGTAGTTTATTAATGAGATTTATTAATTATTTATTTTGTTTTGAATTTCAATTTTTATCTTTAAGTTATTAGCTTAAAAAATCAATAGCTCAAAAAGATATTCACAGTAATTTTAAAGGAGTTTTTAAATGAGTTTTAACTCAGTTATTGGACAGAAAGAAGCAGTAGAAATACTGCAGGATGAAATAAAAAATGAACGAATTAGCCATGCCTATCTTTTTTCAGCCAGAGAAGGCAGCGGCAAATCAAAACTGGCTTTTGAATTTGCAAAGGCCAGTTTTTGTGAGGAAGCTGAAGCTGACAGCTGTGGTAGCTGTATTAACTGCCGCAAAATGGATCACAAAAACCATCCTGATTATAAAGTGATCTCTGTGCTGGAAGGTAAAAGCGCAATTTCAATTGACCAGATTAGAGAATTGAAAAAGGAAATTGCTTATAAGCCTTATGATAGTGATCATAAAATTTATATAATAGAAGCAGCTGAAAAAATGACAAAAGAAGCAGCTAACTCGCTTCTAAAAACTCTGGAGGAGCCACCTTCTTTTGCTACTATAATACTGCTGGTTGAGGATAGTGGCAAACTGCTGCCGACAATTGTCTCTCGCTGTCAGCAGATTAAACTGCGCAATGTAGACCAAAAAAAGATTAAAAATATACTCCTGGATAAAGGTTTGAGTCAGGAAAAAGCAGAAATTATCAGCCTGACAGCAGCTGGAAGTCCGGGACGAGCTTTAGAAATTATAGAAATTGATGATTATTTTGAACAGCGACAGCTGATTTATGATTTTTTGAAAAATATAAAAAGCAAAAATACGATAGAAATATTTAAGATTACTGAAAAAATCAGTTCACTGCTTAAAGCTGATTTTCCCTGTTTTGATTTGCTATCAGACTGGTATCGCGATATAATGATGATTAAACAGGATTATCTGGAAGCAGTGATTAATAAAGACTATTTTGAGGAATTAAAAGGGCTTGCTGCAGAGCTGAGCCTGCAGGGTTTGATCAGTGATTTAGAACTAATAGCTCAGAGTGAAAAGTATATTGAACGCAATATTCGAGAAGAACTTAGTCTGGAAGTCTTATTTTTCAAACTGCGCCAGCCTGATCAAGAATAGATAAATGAGGTGTGTATTTTAATGAAGACGGTAGTTGGAGTGAGTTTTAAAAAAGCCGGAAAAATCTATTATTTTGATCCTGGTGATTTAGAGATAAAAACCGGCGATTATGTAATAGTGGAGACTGCCCGGGGTATAGAATATGCCGAAGTAGTTGTTGGAAAAAAGGAAATCTCAGATGATGAAATAGTTGCGCCTTTAAAGGATGTTATCAGAAAGGCGACTTTAAAAGATAGAGATAGACATGAGAAAAATTTAGAACTGGAAACAGAAGCTTTCGATATTTGTCTGGATAAAATTGATAAGCACGGCCTGCCGATGAAATTAATTGATGTAGAGTATACCTTTGATCACAATAAGATTATATTTTACTTTACAGCAGATGGCAGAGTTGATTTTAGAGAATTAGTTAAGGATCTGGCATCTGTTTTTAAAACAAGAATTGAACTGCGTCAGATTGGGGTTCGGGATGAGGCTAAAATGTTGGGTGGACTGGGTCCCTGTGGACTTCCGGTTTGCTGTGCAACTTTTTTGCGTGATTTTCAGCCAATTTCGATTAAAATGGCAAAAAAACAGGATTTATCACTAAATCCTTCCAAAATATCAGGTCTCTGTGGCCGCTTAATGTGCTGCCTGCGCTATGAATCTCAAACTTATAAAACTCTAAAGAAACTGATGCCCAATGTTGGCGAAAAAATTGAACTCGAAATGGGCAAAGGAAAAGTTGTAGATCGCAATCTGGTTAAGCATACAGTGGAAGTCGATATTGGAACAGAAGAAAATATAGAAGTGGATGTAGATGATCTGGATGAATATGATTTAGATTAAATGGAAAGGAAGGAAATTTAATGGATCAGGAAATATTAAGCAGCCTTGCCCATTTTCAGGAACAGATCGAGGCACTTTCCCTCCGTTTTCATAAACTTAAAGATATTACCTATAAATTATATCAGGAGAATGAAGAACTGCAGCGGGAAAATGAAGAATTAAGATCTCTTCTTTTTAAAGATCAGGAAGAGGCCGAAGAGGCTGTGGTGGAAAAAGAAGGTTACAGTAATTTGATTCATATTTATGATGAAGGTTATCATGTCTGTCCTTTAAGTTTTGGAGAAAAAAGAAAAGGAGACTGTCTTTTTTGTTTAAATCTGCTGGAAAACCAGGGTAAGGAGAAATAATTGATGGAAGAGATTCATTATTTAATTGAAAATGAGCTCGAAATTATACAGGATGATAGATTTTTTAAATTCGGGACTGATTCTGTACTTTTAGCAAATTTTGTGGAACTCCGTCGAGGAGATAAAGTAATTGATCTTGGTACAGGCAGTGGTGTAATTCCACTGCTTTTAGCATATAAAAATGAGGATCTAGAATTAACAGGAGTAGAAATCCAGGCTGAAGCAGCTGATTTGGCAAGAAGGAATGTGGAATTTAATCAGTTAGAGAATCAAATTAAGATTATAAATGAAGATCTCTGTCAGCTGGAAGGAGTCTTCGAAGCTGGTTCTTTTGACGCAGTAGTTTCTAATCCTCCCTATCTGCCGGTCCAGGCCGGGAAGATGAAGGAAAATGATTTTGTGGCAGCTGCCAGGCATGAGATTTATGCTGAGCTGGAGGATGTTGTAGCAGAAGCCGCCAGACTTTTAAAGTATGGAGGACATTTTTTTCTTGTTCACAGGGCGGAAAGATTGACAGAAGTTATAGAAACTCTGGCCAGGCACAACTGTCAGGCAAAGGAGCTGCGGCTGGTGCAGGCCCGGATTGACAGTGAGGCTGATATTTTTTTGCTTAAGGCTAAAAAGGGAGCTAATCCTGGTTTGCGGGTTAAACCAGTGTTGATAATTTATCAGGAACAGAGCAGTGAATATACCAGGGAGTTAAAAGATATTTATGGATTATAACAATTTACAGGAGGAATTTTTTTGTGTGCAGCAAAGCTATATTTATGTGGAACCCCAATTGGTAATTTAGATGATGTTAGTCAGCGGCTGCTGGATACTCTAAAAAACGTTGATCTGATTGCCTGTGAGGATACACGTCGAAGCCAGAAACTTTTAAATTATTTTTCTATCAAAAAAAAGATGCTCAGCTACCACGAGCATAACGAGCAAGAAAGAAGTAAAGAGCTGATTCAGTTTTTAAAAGAAGGGAAAGAAATTGCTTTGATCAGTGATGCCGGCATGCCTGGAGTTTCAGATCCAGGAGAAATTCTGGTTAAAAAAGCAGTAGCAGCCGGTATTGAGGTTGTTCCTATTCCCGGTCCCAGTGCTTTTTTAGCTGCACTGGTGGTTTCCGGACTTGATATCTCTTCTTTTTCTTTTAAAGCCTTTATTCCCCGCTCTGGTAAAAAAAGGCAGCAATTTTTAGAGGAGCTGGCACTATCCCGGGATACTACAGCATTTTATGAATCACCATACAGACTTAAAGACACACTAAAAGATCTCTGTCAGTTCAGCCAGGAACTGGCTTCACGCCAGGCGCTTGTTGCTAGAGAAATAACCAAAATGCATGAGCAAAAATACTATGGAAGTGTGGCCGAACTGGAAGAAGCACTGAGAGATCAGGAGATCAAAGGCGAAATCGTTGTAGTTATTGCTGGTCGCAGTCAGGTTGAGCAGGAAAATGAAGGTTGGGAAGATTTAAGTATTCTGGAACATCTTAAACTTTTAATAGAGAGTGGGATGACCAAAAAACAGGCAATAAAAAAGGTTGCAAAATTAAGAGATCTGCCCAAGAGTGAGGTTTACAAAGAAGCAGTGGTCATTTCGGTCGATAAAAATAAATTTGAATAAATTTTAGTACAATTTTTAAAAACAATTAAGCCAAAAGATTCATGATTAAATTTGGAAAGGATGATCAATTTTGAGTAGAGACACCTATTATGTAACAACACCAATTTACTATCCAAGTGATAAATTACATATCGGTCATGCCTATACAACAGTGGCTGCCGACACAATTGCCCGCTATAAGAAGATGCAGGGCTATGACACCATGTTTTTAACTGGATCTGATGAGCATGGTCAAAAAATAGAACGTAAGGCTCAGGAGGCGGGTAAAGAACCGAAAGAGTATGTGGATCAGATTGTAGCTACTTTTAAGGATTTATGGGATAAACTGGATATTGATTATGACTACTTTATTCGTACTACCGAAGAGCGTCACGAAAAAGTAGTGCAGAAAATTTTCAAAAAACTTTATGATAAGGGAGACATTTATAAGGGTAATTATGAGGGCTGGTACTGTACTCCCTGTGAGGCTTTCTGGACTGAGAGACAGCTGGAGGAAGAGAATGGAGAAAAAGTTTGCCCTGACTGTCATCGCCCGGTAGAATGGGTAGAAGAAGAGAGCTATTTCTTTAAAATGAGCAAATATGCAGATCGCCTTTTAGAACATATTAAAACTCATCCAGAATTTATAGAACCAGAATCAAGACGTAATGAGATGATTAATTTTATCGAAAACGGACTAGATGATTTAAGTGTCTCAAGAACTACTTTTGACTGGGGAGTTCCAGTTCCGATTGATGAAGACCATGTAATTTATGTCTGGATTGATGCCTTGAGCAACTATATTACTGCAATTGGCTATGAGACAGATCAGGAGAAATTTGAACATTACTGGCCTGCTGATCTGCATCTTGTTGGCAAGGATATCCTTCGTTTCCACACAGTTATCTGGCCCATTATATTAATGGCGTTAGAACTTGATCTGCCTGAGCAGGTATTTGGTCATGGCTGGCTTTTAAGTGAAACAGGAAAGATGTCAAAATCTAAGGGTAATGTGGTTGATCCTGTTGTTTTAATCAATGACTTTGGCAAAGATGCTATTCGCTATTATCTGCTGCGTGAGGTTGCCTTTGGTACAGATGGTAAATATTCTACAGAGGCTCTGATTCAACGGATTAATTCTGATCTGGCAAATGATCTGGGTAATCTATTAAATAGAACAGTTTCTATGGTAGAACAGTACTTCGATAGTGAAATTCCTAAACCAGGAGCAGAGGAAGCAGTGGACAAAGAATTAATCGATCTGGCTGCTCAGACGAAAAAAGAAGTAGAAGCTGAAATGGAAGAATTAAAATATACTGCTGCACTGGAAAAAATCTGGAATTTTGTGCGCAGAACAAATAAATATATTGATCAAACAACCCCCTGGATTCTGGCCAGAGAGGAAGAAAAAAGAGAAAGACTGAAGACTGTACTCTATAATTTGCTTGAATCTTTAAGAATTACAGCCGTGATGTTAAAGCCATTTTTAACAGAAGCACCATATAAAATGGGGGAGCAGCTCGGCCAACTGGCAGCAATAGAAGCTGCTGACTGGGAAGCGGCTAATTGGGGTGCTTTAAAAACTGGAGTTAAAGTTTATAATGGGGAACCTATGTTTCCAAGGATAGATTTAGAAGAATATTTTGAAAAAATTGAAAGTCGCAAAAAAGAGAATGAAATTGAAAAGAATGAGGAGGTAAATGATTTGGATTTAGTTGATATTAAAGATAGAATTACTTTCGAAGAATTTATGGATGCGGATATTCGAGTTGCTGAAATTTTAGAAGCAGAAAAAATTGAAGGCAGCAATAAACTGTTAAAATTAAAAGTGGATATTGGTCTGGAAGAAAGACAGTTAGTAGCTGGAATTGCAAAGCATTTTGCTGCTGAGGATGTAATTGGACGCAAAATTTTAATTGTTGCTAATCTGGAACCTGCTACAATTTTCGGGGTTAAATCAGAGGGTATGATTCTGGCAGCTTCTGATCCAGAAGGAAATATGGTCCTGTCAACAGTGAGTTCTGATATCGCAAATGGAAGTCAGGTAAAATAATTATTAAAATGGGAGGAATGAACAGTGAAAAATAGAGAGAACATACCTAAGGCCACAATTGAGAGGCTCCCTTTATACTACAGATGCCTTGATAAGATGGATACTTTTGAAGATGTCGAGGTGGTTTCATCTAAAGACCTGGGAGGCAAACTGGATATCCCTTCAACTCAGGTACGTAAAGATCTTTCTTATTATGGAGAGTTTGGCCGCCGTGGAGTTGGCTATAATGTTAATGAATTAAAAAAATCTGTTGGTAAAATCCTTGGAGTTGACCGGGTCTGGCCGGCAATTTTAGTTGGTGCTGGTAATCTGGGGAGAGCTCTTGTTAATTATAAAAGTTTTGCCATGATGGGCTTTGAAATTGCACATGTGCTTGATAATGATCTTGATAAGATTGGTAATGTGATTAATGACCGCGAGGTAAAGAGTGCTCAGGATATGGGAAAAATAGTTAAAGAAAATGATATTAAACTGGGAGTAATTGCTGTTCCAAGTTCGGCAGCTCAGGAAGTTGCTGACCAGATGATTGAAGCCGGTATTAAAGCCATCTGGAACTTTGCTCCAACCAGACTTTATGTGCCGGATGAAGTTGAAGTAAAGAATGAAGATCTAGCAGTTGGAATAGTTTCTTTAATTTATCATTTGAGCTGGCAGGAAGAAATGGAAGCAAAGGGTGAATAAATTGTGAGGATCGAAACAGCAGTTTTATCCAGCGGCAGCAAAGGTAATTCTACCTATATCAGGGCCGGCAAGTATTCAGTTTTAATTGATGCCGGTTTGAGTGGTAAGGGCCTGGAAGAACGAATGGCTGCTCTGGACCTTGATCCAGCCAGCCTGGATGCTTTATTGATTACTCATGAACATAAAGATCATATTAAAGGAGTGGGAATAATGTCCCGCCGTTATGATCTTCCTATTTATGCTAATGATGGTACCTGGGGTGGAGCCGAGTCCGATCTTGGTAAAATAGCCCCTGAAAATAGGAGAGTTTTTACTGGAGATTTTATGATTGGGGACCTTAGTTTTTCGCCTTATGCGATTTCTCATGATGCTTCTCAACCTGTAGGTTATGTCTGCCGGATTGCTAATAAAAAGATTGTACTTGCTACTGATACAGGTGTGATGAATGAAGAGATTATTGGGAAAATAAAGGGAGCAGATTTTTTTGTGCTGGAATCAAATCATGATCTGGAGATGCTGATGACTGGAAAGTATCCCTATTTTTTAAAAAATAGGATTAAAGGGATAGAAGGTCATCTTTCCAATGATGATACGGCCGCTTTACTTCCCAAATTGATTAAGGATAATTTTCCTACAGTTGTGCTGGCACATTTAAGTGAGGAAAATAATAACCCAAAGGTTGCCTATATTACAGTCAATAATGCTCTTAAGGAAGCAGGTTTAAAAGTCGGACGAGATTTGCGAATGGGCTGTGCCGCTCAGGATAAAACAACTCCTCTTTTTCGACTGGATAAAAAAACAGAAGAAAAGGAATTATTCTAATGATAGAAATTAATTTAATGACAGTTGGTAATCTCAAATCTTCTTTTTTGGAACCTGGAATTGAGGAATTCAAAAAGAGATTAAATCGTTACTGTGACCTAAATATCATTGAGCTTAAGGACGAACTTGTGCCGAAAAATCCTTCTCAGAAAGATATTGCAGCATTACAGGCTCTGGAAGGTGAGCGAATAGTTAAAAGTCTTCCGGAAAGAACCTATGTTTTCGCTCTTGATGTTAAGGGAAAACCAATGACTTCTACCGGTTTTGCAAAGTCACTTAATAATCTGCAGGTTAGAGGTTACAGTTCTTTTACTTTTATTATCGGTGGTGCCACAGGACTTAGCGATTTTGTGCTTCAGCAAGCTGATTACAGATTTTCTCTATCACATATGACCTTTACTCATCAGATGATTCGTTTGCTTCTGCTGGAACAAATTTATCGTGCCTTTAAAATTAATAACAATGAACCTTATCATTTATAATTTTTCGATCTTTTATTATGTCATGAATTCAGGAAAAGTTTAAAGGAGAGTAATTATGTCTCAATCAGAATATATATCAAAAAAATTATTAAAGGATCTTGATAAATTAATTAAAATTGCCAGAAAGAAAAATAATAGGTTAAATCATACTATTGTTTTCAGTTCATTATTTGCTCATGACTTTAATATGGATAATTTTAATGAAGTTATTGATTACTTTATTCGGAATGATGTAGAAATTATTTTTGAGAATGTTGAATTGGAAGATATGAATGATGATGATTTTGATAAATTACGTGATAGTATGGAACCTTTTGATCAAACAAAAATCGAAATAATAAAGAAGAATTTATCAATGGATCTTATAATAAAGCGATTACAGCATAATGAAATTGATCTAATGCCTGATTTTCAACGAAAAGCTGGACTCTGGAATAAACAACAAAAAAGTAGATTGATAGAGTCATTGATGTTAAGAATTCCTCTGCCAGCATTTTATTTTGATGGTAGTAAAGAAGATAATTGGTTGATTATTGACGGATTACAAAGGCTAACTACCTTTAAGGAATTCTTTGTTGACAAAAATTTCAAACTGCATAATCTAGAATTTCTGGGTGATTTTGAGGGTTGTGGGTATAAAGATTTGCCGAGGACATATATTAGAAGAATGGAAGAAACTGAATTAATAGCATTTGTAATAAAACCAGGTACTCCATCTTCTGTTAAATATAATATTTTCAAACGAATAAATACATCAGGACTAGAATTGAATTCACAAGAAATTAGGCATGCACTATACCAGGGTCAAGCTACAAATTTTTTAAAAAATTTGTCTAATAATGATAACTTTTTAAAAGCTACCTGTGAAAGCATCAGGGATGACAGGATGAGAGACAGGGAATTTGTTTTAAGATATATTGCATTCAGAGAAAAAGGTATTGAGGAATATGAAGGATATATTGACGATTATTTAAATGAAGCTATGGAAGAAATTAATAATTATGACACTTCCAGGTTGAATAGGATAGAGACTCAATTTGATAAAGCAATGGAGTTATCTTTTGATATTTTTGGTAATAGAGCTTTTCGGAAGATGTATCAGAAAACAGGAAGAAGAAATCCAATAAATAGAGCATTATTTGATGGATGGGCAGTTTGTTTTAGTAAATTATCTGATGACGAATTGGAAATATTACGAAATAATGGGGAACAAGTCATTGATAGATTCATTAAATTAATGAATCAAGATGAACAATTTGCTGATAATTACTTAAATAGCAGTAAAAAAAGTGCTATAAAAGGCAGGTTTAATGACATTGGTACAATTGTAGAGGAGGTTCTAAATGCTCCTAAATAAAATTGGTCTCAAAAATTTTAAATGTTTTGAAAATCAAACTATTGATTTAGCACCATTAACTTTATTTTCAGGTTTAAATGGCATGGGTAAATCAACTGTAATTCAGTCACTACTTTTATTGAAACAATCATTTGATGAAAAAGTCCTATCTAAGGGATTATCCTTAAATGGAGATTTAATTAGTATTGGAACTGGAAGAGATTTATTATATGAAAGAGCAGAAGAAGAAAAAATAAATATACTATTAGGAGTAGGGAATGGAAGAGAAAATGAGTGGACTTTTATTTATAATAGAGAATCTAACTTTTTAACTTTAGATGATTTTCAAGAGGAAACTCCTTTAAAAGAAATTAGCATATTCACTGATCAATTTCAATACTTAAGTGCAGAGAGAATTGGTCCTAGAACATCATTTGAAAAATCTAATTTTAATGTTGTTGAACATAAAAAATTAGGAATTCGGGGAGAATATGTTCAACATTATTTACATGTATTTGGAGATGAAAAAGTTGATAATAAAGAAATAATTAAAGATAGTAAATCATTAACTTTACTTAGTCAGGTTCAGGCTTGGATGGATTGTATTAGTCCTGGTTTGAGAATTGAAACCTCTGATTACTCAGATGCTGATTTTATAGGCCTTCAATATAGATTTGCTAATAATAAGGAGTTTACAAATAAATTTAGGCCAACTAATGTTGGATTTGGGATAACATATATTTTACCTGTTGTTGTTTCATTATTGAAAGCAAAGAAGGGAGATATTATAGTTGTTGAAAACCCTGAAGCTCATCTACATCCTCAAGGTCAAAGAGAAATGGGAGAATTAATTGCAAAAGCCTGTTCTGGTGGAGTCCAAGTTATTGTAGAAACGCATAGTGATCATATACTTAATGGAATAAGATTGTCAGTTAGAAAAAAATATATTCAAAATAATAAAATAAGATTACATTTTTTTGATAAAGAAGACAAAGAAGGCATTAAAGTTCATAAAATAGTTTCTCCCCAGATAAAAGAAGATGGTCGTTTGGATAGATGGCCAAAGGGCTTTTTTGATGAATGGGATAAAGCCTTAAATGAATTTTTTTAGACAAATAGGTGATAATATGCAAATGGTTTTAAATGAGTTGTCTTTGGATTTTCCAGCAACTGATATAGAGAATGGGAAAAAATTATTTAAAGATTTTATGCTTGTTTATTTAGAAGCAATAAATTCTGGCATATCTCGTTCCATAATTTTGGAAACTGGTTTTGATAATACAGTTTTAGCTCCTGGTTATCCAGTTGCAAAATGGAGAAATGATCATGATATTGATAGAGAATTAAAGCGAGTCTATATAAGGATGAATGATAGAGCTGAATTCTTTTCTGAATATCTGAATGTATCTGACTTATTAAGTGAGTTTTATTATAATGATAGAAGCTCTAAGGGGCTTCTTATTGCAGTTGAATTAGACTTTTTAGCAATTAGTTTTTTATCAGATGAATTATGGAATACTAGTAAAATTCAAGGTGAATATAGAAAATTAATAGAAAGTGGCGAAGATACTGAAGTAAATTGTAAAGAAACTTGTGTTTATAATGTTTCAAGTGTGGAGCATGTTGATCATAACTCAGATTGGATTAATGAGATATTAGCTAAAGCTAAAACTAATTTAGATGATAGTAAAGAATTATGGAAAAAAAGAAATGAGTTTTTTTCTGAATTAGTTTTTTGTGAGTCAGTGAAAAAACAGATTTCTGGATTTAGAGTTACAAGTCCTGAGTTTAAACAAATCATAAAAAAATTGGATTTGTTAAATGATTATTTTGTAACCTGGGATGGAGAATTTTTTGAGAGAGAAAAAATCCCCAATGTTGATCCAGAATCTCAAGAAACTTTGAATAGATATGAAGAACAACACACTTTCAGTCCTCCAGATAATGAGCCTTTATTATTTAGTTGGCATATTAGGTTCACAGGTTCTTCTAAAGCAGGACGAATATATTTTTATCCACACGCAGAGACAGGTAAATGTATTGTTGGCCATATAGGGTCAAAACTGCCTACTGTCACAAATCCTAATCCATAAATTTATATAATTGAAGGGTGTAATAGTAATGAGCAAAAATTTTTCATTTGATAAAATACCTTATGATAAAAGTGAGATTCCTCAAAATAAGTTGAATATTTCAGATAAAAAAAGAAGCAATTTATTTAGGTGGAATGGACAATTTTCACCTCAATTTATAGAGGTTTTATTAGAGAAGTATAGCAAAAATGATTTTAAGATTTTTGATCCCTTTGTTGGGAGTGGTACAGTTTTACATGAATCAGGTTTGAAAAAATTATCTGCTTATGGAGTAGAAATTAATCCAAGTGCTTATTATATTGCTAGTTCCTACAGGTGGATAAACTTTAATGTTAAAAAGAGAAAGATGATAGTTAAAGCTATAGAATCAATGTTAAAAAATGAATTTCAGCATAAAGAAATAAATCAAAATAATTTTAGTTATCATTTTAATAAATTATTAGATTTATGTTCTGGTAATAGTGAATATTTACAATTGTTGTCAACATTTATTATATTATTAGATCTTAAAAATAAAAAAATAAATAATACAATTTTGTTTTCAAAATGGAAAAATTTAAAAGAAACTTTAATTAACTTACCATATTCAAAAAGAGAAATTATTATTAATAATGAAGATGCTAGAAGGGTTTCATTTACTGATGATAAGTTTGATTTAGTTATAACGTCTCCGCCATACATAAATGTTTATAATTATCATCAGCAATATCGAAAATCCACAGAATTAATTGGCTATGATGTATTAAAAATAGCTAAATCAGAAGTGGGATCCAATAGAAAACATCGGTCAAATAGGTTTATGACAGTTGTGCAATATTGTATAGATATGGCTTTGGTTTTAAAGGAATTATCTCGAGTAATTAAGAATAAAGGAAGAATGATTTTCGTTATAGGAAGAGAATCACATATTAAAGGGACAAAATTGTATAATAGTGAAATTATTTATTTACTTGCTAAAAATTGTATGAATTTAAACATTATAAATAAACAAGAAAGATTTTTCAAAAACAGATATGGGCAAATGATTTATGAAGATATTTTACATTTTGAAAACAATAAGCATAAAAAAACAAAGGAAAAATTAATTATTGAGGCGAAAGAGATTGCTAAACTAGTGTTAGAAGAAACTTTGAATTCTGCAGATCAAAATGTGAAAAAGTATATTATAGAGGCTATAAATAAATATAAATCGATAAGTCCTTCAAAATTATTAAAAAACAAAAATGAAGATAATCAATTTAACACAAAAAATCTGGAAAGCTTAATTATATGAAATTAATAAATAAAAAAGTTTTCGGATTGAGCTATGTTTTTAAATTAAAAATAATGGTATCTAATTTTTTTGGTTTTTATCAGGTAAGCAAACGGTTTAAGTGATTTTTACAGTAGCAGTTCAATTAGAGATTTTATCTGTTTTATGTGATTTTTATAAAAAAATTAAGAGGGTGGGATAATTTAGTGCTGACTGATCAGATTGAGGCGATGTGGATTTCTCGCTATGATTATCAACCGGGCTGGTATTTTAATAAACACCACCATTCCTATTTTCAGATTATCTATATTGTTTCCGGTTCCGGCAGTTTTTACTATCAGGAGCTAGAAAAACAGCTGTCTCAAAACAAGTTATTTTTAATTGCAGCTGGAGAATCGCATAAATTAGCTGCCGATCAAAAAAACACTCTGAAAACTTTGGATATCAAATTTAAAATTAAGGTTGATCAATTTGCCAGCAGAGTTAAAATGGCTGCAGGAGAGTATAATGATCTGCCTCAGGTCAAAAATCTGCTGGGTCAGATTTGGCAGGAAGGCAGAAAAAAGCAGGACTATTATCAGGAGCTGGTAAACAGCTTTTTGCTCCAGATCTTAATAAATATTTTACGGGTCAATTCCAACAGTTCGGCTGCAGAAAAAGAAGCTGCTCAGAGGCCGGGTTTAAAAGAAAATACTGAAAATCAGCTCTGCAGAAAATTCCTTAATTATATTGAAGAAAACTACAGCAGGGAGTTACTTTTAAAAGATATAGCTTCTGAGCTCGGCTATAACCAGAGTTATATCTGTCAGATTTTTAAAGAAAATTATAATTTAACACCAATGAGTTTTTTATATAAATATCGGATCCAAAAAGCAGCTGAGCTGCTAAAAGAATCCGGAGATACCTTGAGCCAAATTGCGGGCAAAACGGGATTTAAGACAGTTCATCATTTTAATAGAACCTTTAGCAAATATCAGGGTCAGCCACCTGGTGAATATCGAGATCAGCATTTACTGGCTGTTCGCAGAGATATCTATCTGGCAGCTGATTTTGTTAATAAAAATCGACTCCAGAAACAAAAATAGTTTTGTAATTAAAAGTATGCCCGGTCAGAGAGGGTATACTTTTTTTGTTTTAAACAGCTTTAACTAAATTCCAGACAAAAAATTTATAAATCTGACTAAATAAAATTCAGCAGTTATCAAATATAATAAAGTTAGCAGAAATAAAGACAGACTGACTGAAGAAAGCGGCAGTGGAAAAAGTTTAAATAGAGAAATTATTTTTGGGCCGAGATTTTAAATTTAACTAAACAGAGGAGAGTTTTAAATGAAATTATTTGATTTAACAGGCAAAAAAGCCTTAGTAACAGGAGGAAGTCGTGGTTTAGGACTTGGGATAGCAGAAGGTTTATTAGAAGCTGGGGCGGAAGTTATAATTACAGGGGTTTCCAACAGGGTTTTAGATACAGCATCTGAGTTAAAAAAACAGGGGTATCAGGTTACTGGAATCAGCTTTGATTTAAGTAATCGAGATCAAATAGAAAAATCATTTAAGAAAGTTATGAAAATATTTGATGATCAGATTGATATTTTGGTAAATAATGCCGGAATTCAGCGTAGACACAGAGCAGAAAAGTTTCCTCTTAAGGACTGGGATGATGTTCTGGAGGTTAATTTAAATGCTGTTTTTATTTTATCACAGCTGGCTGCAACTGAAATGCTTAAAAATGGAGGAGGGAAAATAATAAATATTGCTTCATTATTAAGTTTTTTTGGTGGCTATACTGTTCCTGCTTATGCAGCCAGTAAAGGTGGAGTTGCTCAATTAACCAAGGCTCTTGCTAATGAATGGACGGCTAAAGGAATCAATGTTAACGCAATTGCTCCCGGTTATATGGATACCGAAATGAATACGGCTCTGGTAAATGATGAGGAACGAAATAAACTTATAATGTCCAGAATTCCGGCTGGACGCTGGGGTAAAGCAGAAGATATGAAGGGCGCAGCAATTTTTCTTGCTTCGGCAGCCTCAGATTATCTCAGTGGAGCCGTAATTCCTGTAGACGGGGGTTATTTAGGTAGATAAAAATAGCTTGATTTTGTCTATAAATTTTTTATATGCAATAATTAAAAGGTGCCTGCAGACCGGAATAATAGATTTCAGTCTGAAGCACCTTTTTTAAATTTATTTTCTAGAATAGAATTCTATTACCAGCTGATCGTTAATTTCGATTGGGATTTCATCTATTTCTATTTCTGAAACCAGCTTTGATTCAAAGTTGTCAAAATTTCTTTCCAGATAGCTGATTGGACTTAAGTGTCTATCCAGAAAATTTTCTCGAAATAAATTATTCTTTCTGTATTTTTCTCTTAAAGTAATTTGATCACCAATTTTAAGCTGATAGGATGGTATATCAATTTTGCTGCCATTAACTAAAATATGACCATGAACAACCATCTGTCGGGCCTGCCTGATAGAGCGTGCAAAACCAGTTCGATAAACTAGATTATCAAGTCTTTTTTCCAATTTTTTAATTAGATTATCTCCTGTTACACCATCTTCACTGGCAGCATCTTTTACATAACGGCTGAATTTTTTTTCCATCAGTCCGTAATATGCACGCAGACGCTGTTTTTCCAGCAGCTGCTGACCATAATTTGATAACTTTTTATTTGCTCTGTTAAAGCTTCCATCTGCTCTTTTCATTGCCTTTGGATGTCCATAAATATTGACACCCAACCTTCTTGATTCTTTAAATCTTGGACCACGTTTTCTGGCCAATTTAAATATCCTCCTTATTAATAACTATTAGCCGCGGTTATTAATCCATAGTAATCTTATCAACTTTAAAACATAAATTATAGTTCCTATTTAACAATTTAATATTTTTTTGGATAATCAAATTTTTACAGTAAATAGATTTACAAAGGTGGACCGGATGTAATATAATAAAATATAGGGTATTTATAATATTTTCGCTAACTGAGCCTAAATTCTATTCAGCTTTAGTTTGAGCTAATTTTTGAATTAATTGTTTACATAATTTAAAGGGAGTGTAAGTTTTGAAGTGTAAAGTTTGTGGAAGCAGTGACTTAGAAGCGTTAGATCTCCAGGATAAATATTACCACTGTCATAATTGTGAGGCGATCTTTATAGATTCGGCTGAAATTGTCGATCAGGCTGAGGAAAAAGAGCGATATGAGGGGCATGATAATAATCATCAAAATGAAGGATATGTCCAGATGTTTCAGGATTTTCTAGATGAAGTTATAGAACCCTATATTGATTTAGATAAAATAAACGATGCTTTAGAATTTGGCTGTGGTCCCGGGCCGGTGCTGGCAGATTTAATTCAGTCCCGTGGCCCTGAAGTTGATCGTTATGATCCTTACTTTTTTCCGGAGAAAGTATTTTCAGACAAAAGATATGATTTAATAACGTCAACTGAAGTTTTTGAACACTTTTCTGACCCGGTTAAGGAAATGGAGCTTTTAACATCTCACCTGCGAGAAAATGCTTATCTGGCAGTAATGACTTCTTTTCATCCTGGATCGGAAGAGTTTGAAGACTGGTGGTATAAATGGGATCCTACCCATATAGTTTTTTATAATCAAAAAACTTTTAAAAAAATTGCTTCAGATTTTGATCTGGAAATAGTTTATACTGATCAAGAAAAATATATTCTTTTTAAAGCTTAGAGGGGGAGAGACTCTTGAAAAAATCTGTCGTACTGGTAAGTGTTATTGTCTTTTTATTTATGTTTTTGACAGCAGTTCAGGCTGAAGAAACTGATGCCTGGCAACAGGCAAAGGAGGAAGGGATACAGTTTCGGGCTGTAGGTAATGAGCCGGGCTGGCTGGTTGAAGTTAAAAGTGATCAGAAAATAAAATTTGTTAATGATTATGGTAATTTAGAGATTAAAGCTCCGGTTGATGACCTCTGGCTTGGACCAGCTGGTGAGGATAAGATCTATTATATTGAAAATGATGTGATTCAGTTTCAGGTAATTATCATGAAAAAAAGTTATCAGGATAGCATGAGTGGAGAAGTGTTTCCCTATCAGGTAAGAGTTGTTTTTCCAAATAAGAGTTATGTCGGTGGAGGTAGGCTGCTAAATGAGCCGGAAGCCGAGAAATAATTGGAAGATGAAAAATAAAATGATACTTTAAAATATTTTCTGTGTTAAATGAAATTGAAATTTCTAAGGAAATATTAAAAATTATAGAAGATTGTCTAAGCGGCTAAGCCCTGAAACTCTAAGGGACTTGAGCCGTTTTATTTTTTTCTGTATCTTTCTTTATTTAAAAAAATTATTTAATGTCTTTACAGCTGTCAATTCAGATGATAGAATAGACAGCAGGATGATTTAAATGAGGTGATTAAAATTAAGGCGGAAGAAAGAAGAAGGCAGCTACTGCAGAGATTAAAAAAATCGAGTCAGGCTTTAATAGGCTCTCTGCTGGCGGAAGAATTTGAAGTCAGCCGTCAGGTTATTGTTCAGGATATAGCACTTCTGAGAGCTCAGGGGGAGAAAATTGTGGCTACCTCGCAGGGTTATTTTTATGAAGCAAATCTCGGACTGCCAACTGTTAAAGCATCTATTGCCTGTAGACATGGTGATCAAAAAGAGCTTAGAGATGAACTTTTAACTGTAGTTAATTATGGTGGGAGAGTTATTGATGTTAAAGTTGAACACCCAATTTACGGGGAACTAAGCGGTAATTTAATGATCAGCAGTGTTGAGGATGTTGAAAAATTCATCCAAAATTATCAGCAGAATAAGGCCGCCCTGCTTTCGGAATTAACTGATGGAGTGCATCTACATACCATTGAAGCTGTTAATGAACAGGTTCTGGAAAAAATTAAAGCTGAATTAAGAGAAAAGGGCTATCTGCTGGAAGAATAAATTTTTGTTTTTACTGTAAAGACAGGTGTAAAGTTATACTGTAATAAAACTGTAAAGTTATACTTAAACAAAACAGGAGGTTATTAGTTTATGGACAGAGAAAAACTGAAAAAACTAAGGAATTTATATTTAGTACTAATTTTGTTACTTGTAGTTTCTGCCTTTATTGTTCCCTATACTCTGCTCAGCTCACTTAATTATTTTTACGGAGCATTTCTGTTCTGGAGTTTTTTTGCACTGGCAGTAATTTATTTAACTATTAAAATCACAACTTACTGGAGGAATGATTGATGCCAACTACATACTTATATATCGCAGTAATTTTATATATTATAGCCGGATCTTTTGTTGCTTTAATGGCCAGGAGAGAGATGAATGAAGGAATTGTAGAATATTTTTTAAGTGGAAGAAATACTGGTGGTTTTGTAGCTGCTCTGTCCTATAGTGCAACTACTTACAGTGCGTTTATGATGATTGGTCTGGCTGGCTTTACCTATTCTGGGGGAGTAGGAGCTCTTGGATTTGAGCTGGTTTATTTATCAGGACTTTCTCTGGTGGCATTCTTTGGGCCCCGTTTCTGGTTGATTGGTAAAAAAAATAATTATGTTTCCCCATATGAAATGCTTGGTGATCGCTACCAGAATCAGTGGATTGCTTTTGCTGCTTCACTTTCGGCCTGTATTTTTTTAATACCTTATCTGGCTGTCCAGCTGATGGGAGTTGGTTATCTTTTAAGTGGGCTTTCGGGAGGTGCTATTCCCTTTGTTTTTGGAGTTGTAATTGCTGTAGTGCTGGCTATTGCCTGGGCTTTAATTGCGGGAATGAAGTCTGTAACCTGGACTGATTCTCTGCAGTCGCTGATTATGATAGTGGTCAGTATTGTTATTTTGTTTTATGTTATTTATCAGCATTTGGGTGGGTTTATAGAATTTTTTGGCTCACTGGCTGCCCTAGAAGGCAAAGTACTCAGTGTTCCTGGCCCTGGATTTTTTAAATTTAAAACCTTTCTGGGTTTAAGTCTGCCCTGGTTTTTCTTTTCTATTTCTAATCCTCAGGTCAGTCAGCGCCTCTTTATCCCCCGTGATCTTAAGGCGATGAAAACCATGATTAAAGGATTTTTGATTTTTGGTTTTATTTACACACTGGTTTCTGTATTCTGGGGTTTTTCTGCTCGTCTTTTAATTCCGGGACTGGCAAACGCAGATCTGGCAACACCAGAACTGCTGGCATCACAATATGTACCGACTGCTCTGGCGCTGGTAGCAATGATTGGAATAACAGCTGCAGCGATTTCAACAATTGATTCGATAATGCTGACCTTATCATCCCTTATAGTTAGAGATATTTTTAAAAATATGGATGACAATCTAGATCAGGATCAGAGTTTAAGGCAGCTTAGAACGGCCAAAATTGCCATTTTGATTATCGCTGTGTTAGGATTTTTCTTTGCCATTCAGGAGCTAAATTTAATTGCTACGCTTTCAGTAGCAGCCTCAATTGGTCTTCTGGTGATTGTTCCTTCGATGTTTGGAGCATTTTTCTGGAAAAAGGCCACAGCTGCAGCTTCTCTAAGCAGTATAATTATCGGTTCAGTGACTGCTCTTTATTTGCAATTTAGCGGCTGGAGCCCACTTGGATATGGGGCTGGAGTCTGGACTTTAATTGTGACAGCTGCTGTTTTTGTATCGGTCAGCTTTTTTACTCAGGCACCGGTTGAGAAGGCAGAAGAGTTTATTGGTTATTTAAATGAAGAGTGTCGAGAGAGAAATATAATTTAGATTATCATATTACAATAAAATACTGTAACTAGAATTTTTAAAGGTATTATAGAGAAAATAAATGGTAAATTGAGCTTGACAAAGTTATTTTAATAAGGTAAAATTAAAAAAACTTGAATTAGAATAAAATATTTAATTAAAAACTGTGATCAGGGAAAGTAATTAAAAATATTTATCTCAGCGAAGCGGGATTAGTGAGAGCCTGCCGGTAAGTATTTTAGTGAAGTTCCCCTGTGAGTTGTCAGCTGAACAAAAAAGTAAGCTTGAACCGGTTGTCTACCGTTATCCTGACAGATTATAGGATTTATTTTTAATTCCCGTAATTGTTGAGTGGGCTATTTAGCCAAAAAGATTGGTACCACGAGTATAACACCCTCGTTCTTTAATTAGAGCGGGGGTTTTTTGTATTTAGACAAAAATCTACATAAACTTACAAGTACCGTGCACCTGTCGGTTTATGTCATAATTTGTTAAATTTATTGACCGAACAGATTTTTTGATATAATTTGATGGTACATGGTAGCTGTAAAAAGGAGTGAGCAGATGAGTAATTTAGAATATGGATATTTAGGACCACCGGGAACATTTAGTGAAGAGGCAATTTCTAATTATTGTGCCAGGTATGGTGGCAGCACAGCTGCCTGTGGGTCAATTAGAGATATTGTAGAGGCAGTGATAGCAGATCGGGTTGATCTCGGGCTGCTGCCGCTGGAGAACTCACTGGAAGGATCGGTAAACTTAAGTCTTGATCTTTTATATCAACATCCAGAACTTAAACTTTACCGGGAAATTGTACTCCCAATTGAGCAGTATCTATTGGTTCAGCCAGGGGCTGGAAAAGAAGAGATTGAGGAAATTTACAGCCATCCTCAGGCAATTGCTCAGTCAGGAGATTATCTGGCCGCAGAGTTTAAAGATGCGAAAATTATTTATACTGATAGTACTGCTGCAGCAGCAAAAAAAGCACTTGCAGACAGAAAGCGGGCTGCTGTGGGCTCAATCAGGCTGGCTGAGATTTATAAGCTAGAAATTATGGCAGAAAATCTGCAGGGGGATCTTCCAAATGCCACCCGCTTTGTTCTGGCAGCGAAAAAGGATAAAGATCTGGGTGCAAATAATCATCTGGGAGAAGCAGCAGCAAGTGATTTTAAAACTTCTATTATCTGTGCACCTATGGTTAACGAAGCCGGGGTTTTGCATCGGATACTGGGTAAATTTGCGGAAGAAAATATTGATCTGACAAGAATTGAATCTCGACCAAGCAGGCAGAGACTGGGAGAATATATTTTCTATATTGATTTAAAAGGCTGCAGCAGTGATCAGCACCTGAGCTCAGCTCTGGAAGAGGTAAAAAAGATATCTTCCTATTTTAGACTTTTAGGTTCCTATCCCAGGACAGTTATAGAATAGACTTGGCCGTATAAACTTAAAAAGTGATTAGATAATTTAAATTAAGTATTTTTAAAATTAAACTAAAAGCTGAAATTAAAATTAAATATTTGGGCGAAAAAGCGCAATTTTTATTTGACAGAATTAAAATTGCTTGCTATAATACTCATTAAATAAATAAGTTCACCTAAAAACTTTGAAAGAGGATCCAGTAAGCTTAGGAGCTGAAATACACCTCTTGAGTTGCCAGCTGAAAGTTAAACTAGTAAGCTAAAATGGCCGTCAGCCGTCGTTACCCGGTGCGGAAGTGTTGGCTTCCAGTAGAGATAATCTGTTATTTAATGAGATTAAAACAGGTGGTACCGCGATTTCAATCGCCCTGACTAAGGGGCGATTTTTTGTATTTTTAGAGGTTTTTTTGTAAATTGTTTTTGGATAAGATTTGGTGGAGTTATTTTCAAAGTTTATTTAGCTATAATTTTAAACAAAATTAGACAAAAACTGACAAGTGCACGGTACGTGAACATTAATAAGCATAAACGAACATAATCAAAAAAGTATTTTAGAAGAGAGGAGAATTAATTATGATAGCAGTATTAAAGAGAGATGCAAGTAGAGAAGACAAGGATCAGGTAATTGAGGTTATTCGTGGTGAAAATTTTGAGGTTCATCCGATTCAGGGGGTTGAAAAAACTGTAGTAGGTGTGCTGGGCGATCCGGCAAGAAAATCAAATTTAAAAGAAAAATTGGAAACAATGGGAGCAGTAGAGAGAGTTGTTTTGATTTCCGATCCCTATAAATTGACCAGCTGGAATTTCAAGCAGGAAAAAACGGTTATCGATCTTGGTGACGGTGTTAAAGTTGGTGGCGATCAGCTGACAGTGATGGCCGGCCCCTGTTCTGTAGAAAATAGAGAGCAGATTATTGAGACAGCTAAAATTGTGAAAGCTGGAGGAGCCCAGATTCTTCGTGGAGGAGCTTTTAAACCGCGTACATCTCCTTATTCTTTTCAGGGACTGGGTGAGGAAGGTTTGAAGCTGATGGCCGAGGCCAGAGAAGAAACCGGGCTCAAGATTGTAACTGAATTGATGGATATTGAACATATAGATGTTGTCTGTAAATATACAGATATTATTCAAATTGGAGCTCGTAACATGCAGAACTATTCTCTTTTGAAGGAAATAGGAAAACTCGATAAACCAGTTATGCTCAAACGCGGAATGGCAGCTACAATTAAAGAATGGCTGCTGGCGGCAGAATATGTGATGAACAATGGTAATCATGATGTAATTCTCTGTGAAAGAGGAGTCAGAACTTTTGGTGAGGAGACAAGAAACACCATGGATTTAAGTTCAATTCCTCTGGTTCAGCAGCTAAGTCATCTGCCGGTGATTGCAGATCCGAGCCATGGTACAGGTCGCTGGGAATTAGTGATCCCAGTTGCCAGAGCAGCCGTTGCGGTTGGAGCAGATGGAGTGATGGTTGAAGTTCATCCTGATCCTCAGAATGCGTTGTCTGATGGTCCTCAATCCCTCAAGCCCAAAAACTATCACTTAATGATGGACGAAATTAAAGCTATTAATAATTCTCTGCACAGTTTTGAATCCAGAGAAAGAAAAATAGCTTATGCCTGAGTTTAAAAAAATAGCTGTTGTTGGAGTTGGGCTGATTGGGGCCTCTCTGGCAGCAGCTTTAAAAAAATCTGATCCCAAACTTGAGATTACAGCAGTTGACAGAAGTGCAGAGACTATTAAAAAAGCAAAAAAATTAGGAATTATCGATCGGGGTTTTAGCGAGATTGCTGATAATTTAAAAGATCAGGATTTAATTTTTATTGCAGTACCGGTAGCAGCAATAAAAACTGTAATTAGAAAAATTAAAGAAGGTGGTGAAAGCCAGCAGCTGCTGGTAGATGCCGGCAGTACCAAAAAAGAAGTGATGATTCAGGCAGCAGAGATTTTAAAAGACAGCCAGAAAATTTTTATCGGTGGACATCCAATGGCCGGTTCTCATAAATCAGGGATAGACTGGCATAATTCAGAGTTATTTAAAGGTGCCCCCTTTATTTTAACTCCCTGGCTTGAGGAGCAACAAGAAATCTCAGAGCAGAAATTAGAATCAGAGCAGAAATTGGAAAAAGGTTCAGAGTTGAGCTTAAAGCTAGAATTGTTGAGGCAGCTGGAGGATTTAATTGAAAAAATTGGGGCCCGGGTCCATATTATATCGGCAGCAGAACATGATCACTGTACAGCATATCTGAGTCATCTGCCCCATCTTTTATCTTCGGCTCTGGTAAACTTAAGCCAGCAGCAGAATTTTAAAGGTGAGTTTTTTGAACTATCGGGAAGTGGTTATCGAGACATGACAAGAATTGCGGGGAGTTCTGCTGAACTCTGGCAGGACATTATACTGTCTAATCGAGATAACCTGGCAGAATTGATTGGAAATTACATAAACGAGCTGAAAGAATTAAAGAAGGATCTGGAAAATAATGATCAGAATAAAATTTATAAATTTCTGGCAAAAGCAGCAGAGATCAAAAATAATACAGAAGAAGCATAAGAATCATAAAAAGCATAAAAAGCATAAAAATCATAAAAAATTTAATGAACTTTTATCAGAATAATAATTATATTAAAGCAGTAATTAAAGAAGAGAGAAATGAGGAGGAAATAAAGTGTTTAAAGTTAATCCAGCAGATAAAATCAGTGGGGAAATTAGAGTACCGGGAGATAAATCAATCTCTCACCGCTCTCTGATTTTGTCTTCAATTGCAGAGGGAGAGAGTAAAATAGAAGGGCTTTTAGAGGCTGAAGACTGTCTGAGTACAATGGGAATTATGCGAGATTTAGGTGTTGAAATTACTAAAGAGCAAAAAGGCAAATATACTGTTCAGGGAAAGGGACTAAATGGTCTTGAGGAAGCCGGAAATGTTTTAGACTGCGGTAATTCAGGTACTTCAATGAGATTGCTGGCAGGTCTGCTGGCTTCACAGGATTTTTATTCAGTGCTTACAGGTGATCATTCTCTGCGTAAAAGGCCAATGCAGCGGATAATTGGACCCCTGTCAGAAATGGGAGCCAAAATTTGGTCCCGCCGGGACGGTTTGGCCCCGTTGAGTATAAAAGGCCAGCAGCTTGAGGGTATGCAATATGAGCTTCCGGTTGCCAGTGCTCAGCTTAAATCTTCAATTTTGCTGGCAGCTCTAAAAACAGAAGCAGAAACAGTTATTATTGAACCTGCTGTTTCCAGAGATCACACTGAGCGGATGCTTAAGGGAGCAGGTATTGATCTAGAAATTCTGGAAGATAGAATTATTCTTAAACAGGCTGAAAAAAGAAGCTTGAAACCATTTGAAATTAAAGTTCCAGGTGATATTTCTTCAGCAGCCTTTTTTATTGCGGCCGGGCTTTTGGCAGCTGAAGGTGAGCTTTTGATTAAAAATGTGGGGATTAATCAAACCCGGAGTGGTTTTCTGGAAGTAATAGAAGCCATGAATGGAAAAATCGAACTTTTAAACAAAAGAGATCAGGGTGGAGAACCAACGGCAGATATTCTGGTTAAACCCTCCAACTTAGAGGGTACAGAAGTCAGTGGAGAAGTAATACCGCGTTTGATCGATGAGATTCCTATTATTTCTGTCCTGGCAGTTTTTGCAGAGGGTAAAACTGTAATTAAAGATGCCGAAGAATTAAGAGTTAAAGAAACGGACCGGATTAAAGCTGTAGTAAATGAATTTAGACGTTTGGGAATAGAAATTGGAGAAAATGAAGATGGAATGGAAATTAAAGGACCCCAGCAGGTTGAAGGTGGAATTGAAGTTGAAAGTTATCACGACCATCGAATTGCAATGTCGCTGGCTGTAATGGCCTTGAATTCTAAAGAGGGAATTGCAATCAATGGCAGCGAAATTATTGCTACTTCTTTTCCCAATTTTAAAGAGCTATTAGCAGAGGTGATTGGATGAAAAAATTAATTGCTGGAATTCCAACTGAAATTAAGGAGATGAGCCGCTATCGGGCTGGCAAAAGCATTGAAGAGGTTAAAGAGGAGTATGGGCTGAAAAAAATAGTTAAACTTGCTTCTAACGAAAATCCACTGGGGCCTTCAATTCAGGTTATTGATGTAATTCAGTCAGAGGCTAAAAATGTCTGTCTTTATCCTGATTCGGACAGTAGAGAGTTAAAAACAGCACTGGCTGATAAATATCAGCTGGCTGAAAATAAAATTTTTCTGGGTAATGGGTCTGACGAAATTTTAGATCTTTTAATGACTTTGATTTTAAATCCAGGTGATGAGGTTATTCAGGCAGATCCAGCCTTTATAAAGTATGAGCTGGCAGTCAAATCAAGAGGCGGCAGTAGTGTTAAAGTTCCGCTGGCCGAAGATTACAGACATGATCTGCAGGCGATGGAAGCAGAAATCAACGATAATACTAAGGCGATTTTTATCTGCAACCCCAATAACCCGACCGGTACAATGCTGGACCGGGAAGAAATTGAAAATTTTCTGGAAAGGGTATCAGATGAGATACTTATAATAATTGACCAGGCTTATCAGGAATATATAACAGCCAGTGCTCCCTTTGATGGGATTGAATTACTGGATAAGTATTCGAATTTAATGTTGATGCGTACTTTCTCCAAAGCATATGGTCTGGCAGGAATGAGAATTGGTTATGCCCTTGCGGATCCCGAGTTAATAGATTATTTAAATCGGATTAGAGGTCCTTTTAATGTTAATCGACTGGCCCAGAAAGCGGCAGTGGCAGCCCTGGAGTCGGAATCGCATTTAAAAACCTGTCAGGATTTAAATAACAGAGAAAAGCAATTTCTCTATAACCAATTTGCTGAACTGGGACTTGAGTATATAGAGACAGAGTCTAATTTTATGATGGTTAATACAGAAATGCCAGCAGTAGAAGTTTTTAAGAAGCTGCAGCAGCGGGGAGTAATAATTAGACCGGGCCATCAGTTTGGGATGGAAAATTGGATTAGAGTGACTGTAGGTAATCGGGCCGATAATGAATTTTTTATCAGGAACTTAAAAAAAGTATTAGCAGAGAGGGATGAGTAATATGATAGCTGTATTAAAGCGAGGAGCAACAAAGGCTGATGAAAAGAAAGTAATTGAGTTAATTGAAGAAGCTGGTTTTTCTGCCCATCCGGACACAGGAGCTGAAACTACAATTGTTGGAGTAGTAGGAGTAGCACCGGAAAAAAAAGTAAATTTAAAAGAGAAGCTGCAGGTTATGAGCTGTGTGGATAAAGTAGTAGTAATTTCCGATCCCTATAAACTTACCAGCTGGAATTTTAAGCAGGATAAAACGGTGATTGATCTTGGTGATGGAGTTAAGGTAGGTGGAAATGAACTAACAGTAATGGCAGGTCCCTGTTCGGTAGAAAATGAGGAGCAGATGCTGGAGACAGCTCGAGTAGTTAAAGAAGCAGGTGCCAAGATACTGCGCGGAGGAGCTTTTAAACCAAGAACATCCCCCTATTCTTTTCAGGGTCTGGGAGAAGAAGGTCTTAAACTCTTAGCAAAGGCTAGAGAAGAAACAGGCCTCAAAGTTATTACAGAATTGATGGATATTGAGCATATAGATGTGGTCTGCAAATATACAGATATTATTCAGATAGGGGCCCGAAACATGCAGAATTATGCCCTTTTAAAAGAAATTGGCAAACTTGATAAACCTGTAATGCTTAAGCGAGGTATGGCAGCAACAATTAAGGAATGGCTGCTGGCTGCTGAGTATGTAATGAATGAAGGAAATCATCAGGTTATTTTATGTGAAAGAGGTGTCAGAACTTTTGGTGAAGAAACCAGAAACACTATGGATTTAAGTTCGATACCCTTAGTTCAGCAGTTAAGTCATCTGCCGGTTATAGCAGATCCCAGTCATGGTACTGGACGCTGGGAACTGGTGATCCCGGTTGCCAGAGCAGCTGCTGCAGTTGGTGCAGATGGAATTATGGTTGAAGTCCATCCCCACCCGGAGAATGCGCTTTCGGATGGTCCCCAGTCTTTAAAACCTGACAACTTTAGACTGCTGATGGATGAGTTAAGTGCAATAACTAATTCTCTTAAATCATTTCGATCAAGAGAAAAGAAAATTGCCTATGAATAAAATTTACTGCTAATTTTTGGTGGTAAATATTTAGCAGTTGGTGTTATCAGGAATTTCTAAAAGGAGGGAAAATTTTGTTTGAATATTTAACGGCTGGCGAATCCCACGGGCCAAGATTAACAGCAATAATTAAAAGTCTGCCTGCGGGTCTTAAAGTAGAAGTTGAAGCAGTAAATGAGCAATTATTTAGAAGACAGCAGGGTTATGGTCGTGGTGGTCGGATGAAAATAGAAAGTGATCAGGTAATAATCAATTCGGGTCTGCGGCATAAAGAGACTCTCGGTACCCCGCTCAGTATGACTATTGAAAATAAGGACTGGCAAAACTGGGTGGAAGTAATGGCACCTGATAAAGAAGCTGAGGCAGATATGGAAGCCCTGACTAATCCTCGACCGGGGCATGCTGATCTGCCGGGAGCCTTAAAATATAATCATCGGGATCTGCGCAATGTACTGGAAAGAGCCAGTGCTCGCGAAACTGCAGCTAGAACTGCGGTTGGAGCAGTAGCCCGACAGTTTTTAAATCAGTTTGATATCAATATTTACAGTCATGTAATCCAGATTGGCAACTTAAAAAGTGAGACCTGGACAGATATTAAAGCAAAAGATCCCGAACGTTTTAAACGGGAGTCTGATATTAAGGAATATTTTGACGAACTTGATAAAACAGAACTTCGCTGTGGAGATACTGCTAGAACTGAGGCCATGAAGCATTTAATTGATTCCTGGCGAGCCAATGGGGATTCAGTTGGAGGAGTATTCGAAATTGTTGTTACCGGCCTCCCGGTTGGATTGGGCAGCCATGTTCACTGGGATTTAAAGCTGGAAAGTAAGCTGGCAGCTCAGTTGATGGGAATTCAGGCAATTAAAGGTGTGGAAATTGGAGCTGGCTTTAAGGGGGCTGGACTTCCGGGTTCCAAGGCTCATGATGAAATCTTTTATAATCTTGACCGGGGTTTTTATCGAAAGTCAAATCAGGCAGGTGGAATTGAAGGTGGAATCAGCAATGGGGAAGAGTTAATTATTCGACTGGCGATGAAGCCAATCCCTACTCTGGCAAAACCCCTGCACTCTGCTGATATAATTTCCAAAAAAGAAACTACAGCAGCCAAAGAGCGTTCTGATGTCTGTGCTGTACCAGCGGCAAGTATAGTTGGAGAAGCGGTTACTGCTTCTGTGCTGGCCAGTAGTACAGCCGAAAAATTTGGTGGAGACAGTATGCAGGAAATCAAACGCAATTATGACAGTTATCTTGAACAGCTGAGAAAGTTTTAAATAGTTCTAATCTTTCTCTCACATTTTCATCACATTTCTGACTTATACTATTAACAGATAAATAAAAAATACTTAATCAAATTATTTTTATGGTTAGGTTAATAGTAATTTTAAAGGGAGTGCTTATATTTAATGAAGAAAATTTTAGTTTCACTTTTATTGATAACTGTTCTGATGGTTCCAACAGCTGTTATGGCTCAGCAGATGAATGGAGAACCCGCTGATCCTTCTCTAAGTAAGAATCTTAATGCTAATAAAGTTGTGGCTACTGTAAATGGAGAAAAGATTACTTCTCAGCAGCTGGCAAAGCAGGCAAAAGTTAATCAGATTTTACAGCAGGTAAGTCAGGTTGATCAGCAGCTGGCACAGATTTTAGCGAGTTCTGAAGCAGGTAATTCTGTATTAAAGAAACTACAGCAGGCTAAGTTAGATAGTTTAATTGATAATGTACTGCTGGAACAGGCAGCAGAAGAATCGGACATTAATCTGACACAGGCAGAAAAAGACAAAATTTATCAGCAGCAGAAATCAGCTATCTTAAAACAGAATCAAATGGACGAAAAACAGTTCCTGTCTATTCTTAAACAGCAGGGTTATAAAAATGAGGCTGCCTATAAAAAAGAATTTACTAATAATCCTCAGATTAAGATAAATAAATTAATTGAGGAAAAAGTGCTGGCTGATATTAAAGTTAGCGAAAAAGAACTGCAGCAGGCTTATGATAAAAATAAAGAAGCCCTGGCACAGAATGGAAAGGATACTTCTTTTAAAGAATTAAAGCCTCGTTTAAAAAAGATGCTCAAACAGCAGAAGCAGAGTAAGGCAATCAATCAGTATTTAGCTAAACTGAGAGAAGATGCCAAAATTGAAAAGAATATTTAGTTAAAACTTCCTTAGATAAAGATTATCTAGATTAAGTCCTGCCTAAAAGCAGGGCTTTTTTCTTTATGTTATAATTAGTGTGAGTTGATAAACTTTAAAGCTAAAATTACAGAATAAGGAAGTGGCAGTATGAGCGGCAAAAAGGTTCTGATAATTGATGATGATCCACATATTAGAGAGATACTCGAAGATTATATTAAATTTGAAGGTTTTGGTGTTATAGCAGCTGAAGATACTGAAACAGGATACCGGATTTTAAAAAAACAGTCAGTTGATATTTTAATTCTGGATATTATGCTGCCCGATGAGAATGGTTGGGAGTTCTGTCAGCGGATTAGACCGGAATTTGATCTACCAATTATTTTTCTCAGTGCCAAAGATGAAGCTGCAGATAAGATAACTGGACTTGAACTGGGAGCAGATGATTATATCAGCAAACCATTTAGCCCGCGGGAGGTTGTGGCCCGGATTAAGGCTGTTTTAAGAAGATATCAAAAAAATACAGAAAAACCCGGACAGCTTCAATTTGGTGATCTTTTAATTAACAAAGAAGAACATTATATCAAATATCAGGGAGATTTTATTGAACTAACACCGAAAGAATTTTCTCTGCTCTGGCACCTGGCTCAGAATCCAAAAAAAGTTTTTAGACGGGAAAATTTGCTAAAGGCTGTCTGGGGTTATGATTATTTTGGAGATGCCCGAACTGTAGATACTCATATCAAATCACTGCGAAAAAAACTGGGTGATGCTGCAGCAGCAATTGAGACAGTCTGGGGGGTAGGATATAAATTTGAAGCCGAAAAACTGGAAGACAAATAGTCTATTTAGCAAATTATTTTTTAGATTTATAGTTCTTTCGCTGATTATCATAGTTGTCTTTGGCCTGATTATTATCTTTTATTTAGAAGATTTTCTTTATAACCGGCGTGAAAATGAAGTTTTATATAATTTGAATCAGTTAAAAACAGATTTAAAGCAACTCTTGATTACCGGCGAGGAAGAAGAGATAAATAAAATACTTAGTCTCACCGCTCGCCAAAATAGGGGTCAGATCTGGTTAACAGATAGTAAAGGAAATATAATTTACAGTTATCCCGGCAGGATAGATGAGCGGGTCAACTTTGAAGGTTATAATCAGATTTTTAATAACAAATTGCTTTCCAGCCGGGTAGATTCAGCTCAATTTGAACGGCCAATGCTTTTAAACGCTGCTGCCATGGAAGTTGCTGGAGAAAAGTATGGTCTGCTCTTTTTTACTTCTGTCCAGGGGATTAATTCAACAGTGGACCAGATTCAAAAAATTATGCTCTATTTGGCTCTTTTTTCAGCGCTTCCTGCGCTGCTGCTTGCCTATTTCTGGGCCAGAAGTATTTCCAATCCTCTCAAAAATATTAGTAAAACTGCTGAAGAAATCAGCCGGGGTAATTTTTTGGAAATAAATACTTCGCAAAACACTAAAGAATTGAAAAATCTGGCAGAGAGTATCAACGATATGTCAAAAACTCTGGCCCAAAATATGAACAATTTAAAAGAAGAAAGAAATAAACTAAACTATATTCTCTCCGGGATGGAAGAGGGGGTGCTGGCTCTAAATTCCGATCGGGAAATAATTTTACTAAATCAATCATTTGCAGACCTTTTTATTGCTCCTCCTGCTGCTGAACTGAATAATCAGCAGGAAATTTCGGAACTGCTAAATAACCGGCAGGTAATTGAGTTTATAGAAACGAGTATGCAAAAAAAGGAAAGCAGAAGTCTCGAAATTAAGCTGCCAGAAGCTGAAAAATATCTGCTGCTGCACAGTACAGCAATTTTTAGAGATAGCAAATTCTGGGGGACTGTCATTATTTTTCAGGATATTTCAGAGAGGTGGCGTTTTGAAAAACTCCAGAGTGACTTTGTGGCCAATGTTTCTCATGAGTTGAGAACCCCACTTTCCTCAATTAGAGGAGCTGCCGAGATTGTTTACGATGGTGCAGTTAGTAGAAAAAAGGCCAAAGAAAAATATTTAAATATGATTATAGAAGAAAGCAATAGGCTGGAAACTATGGTAAATAAGATTCTGAGTATTTCGGAGTTAAAAACTGATATACTCAGACGGACAGAAATAAATTTCTCTAAATTTGTTTTTAATATGCTTCAGGATTATCAAAAAGTCAATGAAGTGCAACAGGAAATTGATTTTCAGATTGAAGCAGGTATCGAAATTAATGCTGATGCTGACAAGATCAAAAGGGTAATAATTAATTTGCTGGATAATGCAGTAAAATATTCGCCGACTGCTGGCAAAATTGTTATCAAATTAGCTGAAACAGATTTGTCGGTAAAATTTATAGTGCGGGATCAGGGACCCGGAGTACCCGAGGAAGAAAGAAAAAATATCTGGGAAAGATTTTATAAAGTTAATCAAAAGGGTTTTCAGAGTCAGATAAGAGGTAGTGGTCTGGGTCTGGCGATTGTTAAAGATATTATAGAACTGCATGGGGGCAGGGTTTATCAAAAAAATCTAGATTCAGGTTCAGAATTTGCCTTTCAGCTTCCTAAAAATAATAATTTTTAAGCTGCTGGAAGTTTATCGGCTTAATGTAAAAGAATTACTTACAATTTGATAGTTTTGCTGATATAATTAAAAAGAATAAAATTTCTTAAGGAGGCATTATAGATGAGTGAAGAAAAAAAGAATGAAAATGCATATCAGGCCAAAAATGCCTGGTCAGAAATGGGTGAAGAAGAGAGAGAAGAAGTTTTTGCCTTTAATGAAGCTTATGCAAAATTTTTAAGTGAAAACAAAACCGAAAGGGAATTTGCTTCTGCAGCAATTGCTGAACTGGAAGCGGCCGGTTTTAAAAATATTAATCAGTTTAAAAGTCTAAAAAAGGGAGATAAAGTTTATGTAGAGAATCGCTCCCGGGCTTTAATGGCAGCTGTAATTGGGGAAAAAGATTTGAAAGAAGGTCTGAAAATTGTCGGCAGCCATATTGATTCTCCAAGGCTTGATTTAAAGCCAAACCCACTTTACGAAGATGGAGAAATGGCAATGTTTAAGACTCACTATTATGGTGGAGTTAAAAAATATCAGTGGGTAACTATGCCGCTAGCTCTGCACGGGGTAGTTGTTAAAGATGACGGAACTCAGATAGAAATAAGTATTGGTGAAAAAGAAGATGACCCTGTTTTCTTTATCAGTGATGTTCTGCCACATCTGGGTAAAAGTCAGATGAAAAAATCAATGAGTGAGGGTATCAGTGGTGAGCAGTTAAATGTTGTTATTGGAAGCATCCCGGTTGCTGATGAAGATGCAAAAGAAAAAATTAAAGAAGCTGTTTTAAATCATTTAAAATCCGAATATGATTTTAAGGAAGAGGACTTTATCAGTGCTGATCTGCAGGTGGTTCCAGCGTTTAAGACCAGAGATGCAGGTTTTGATAGAGGTCTGCTGGCTGGTTATGGACATGATGATCGAGTCTGCAGTTATACAGCTTTAGAAGCTATTCTGGATGTAAAAGATCCTGAATATACTTCGGTAGTTTTACTGATGGACCGGGAGGAAGTCGGCAGTATGGGTTCAACCGGTATGCAGTCTCACTTTTTTGAAGATCAGGTGGCCAATCTGGTAGATCTTTACTATAATGATTACAGCGAATTAATGGTGCGTAAGGTTATGCAGAATTCGAAGGTTTTATCTGCAGATGTAAATGCAGCCTATGATCCTGACTTTGCTGAAGTCTATGCCAAACATAATTCGGCTTATCTGGGTAAAGGGATTGTTATTTCAAAGTATACTGGAGCCCGTGGAAAAGCTGGAGCTTCTGAGGCCAGTGCAGAATTCATGGGAGAAGTTAGAGGTCTCTTTAATAATGCTGGTGTTATCTGGCAGACAGCAGAGCTCGGCAAAATTGATGAAGGTGGTGGTGGAACCATTGCCCAATTTTTGGCCAATTATAATATGGATGTAGTTGACTGTGGACCGGCTGTGCTTTCCATGCATTCTCCCTATGAGGTAGTTAGTAAGGCTGATGTTTATCATTCCTATTTAGCTTATAATGTGTTTTTAGAAAAATAAATTGTTTAAATTTTGATTTTAACACAGGAGAGGCCGCTGATGCTTCTTCTGTGTTTTGAAATTTAATTTAGGAAAATGTTAATTGCTTAACTTTAATTAAAATTATATCGTATATAATAGATGTTGTAAGTCAAAATGAAATTAAAATTTCTAGGCCATAATTAAAGTTAAAAATTAATAATACCAGGGAGTGATATATAATGGCAAAGATTGATCAGGAAGAAAAAAACAAAATTAAAGAACTGTTCTCTAAAAATTTAAAAGACGAAGTAAATTTACTTTTCTTTTCTCAGGAGGAAGGCTGTCAGTACTGTGAAGATACAGAAGAAATTCTGGCAGAAGTTACAGCTTTAGATGAAAGAGTAAATTTTGAAAAACATTTACTTGGCAGCGAAAAGGCTGAAGAACTAGGCATTGATAGAGCACCTGCAATTATTTTCTTAAATAATGAGGGTCAGGACAGCGGAGTTCATTTTTATGGAATTCCTTCAGGTTATGAGTTTACTTCTTTAATTGAAGATATTTTGGATATGTCTGATAAAGAAAGAATTGATCTATCTGAAGATATCAAAAAAGAAATTCAGGAACTTGATTCTGACGTACTGCTGCAGGTATTTATTACTCCTACCTGTCCTTATTGTCCACGTGCGGTTAGAGTTGCTCATCAAATGGCAATGCTTAACCCCAGAGTTAGAGGAGAAATGGTAGAAGCAATGGAATTTGAAGAGCTATCTTCCAGCTTTAATGTATCAGGAGTACCAAAAACAGTGATTAACTCCGGTGCAGATGAGCAGGTTGGTGCTGTGCCAGCGAAAACAATTCTGAAAAAAGTTCAGGATTTAGCTGTAGCAGCCAGCTAAGATAAAGACTTTGTATTTTTGTTTACTTGCAGCTGGTGCAAAAGGGGTTTTGTACCGGCTGTAAAAAAATTTTATTAACACAACAGGAGGAAATTCAAAAATGAGTAAACCGGTAAAAGTAACAGATGGGAACTTCAGTCGTGAAGTTTTAAGAGCTGACAAAAAAGTTTTAGTTGATTTTTGGGCAGAATGGTGTGGACCATGTAGAATGGTAGCACCCGTTGTAGAGGATATCGCCAGAGAATACAGTGATCAGATTAAGGTTGCTAAATTAAATGTTGACGAAAATCAGTCTACTGCTTCCAGATATGGAATTATGAGTATTCCAACTATGCTGGTAATGGAAGACGGTAAGGTTAAAGATAAGCTGGTAGGTTATATGCCTAAAGATAAACTGGCTAAAAAACTTGGCTTAAAATAATAAAATTTTTGCTTGATTTATAAGCCTCCCTTTTTATATTATTATAGAAAGGGAGCTTTTTTATATTTTTCTTGCTAATAACCCTGTAAAAGTTTTAAGTTTTATGATAAAATTAAGATTGATTAAAAAAGGAGGGTTATCAGTGCAGCGTTTATTAATAATACATACACCTGATGCTGATCTTAAGGATATAGCAGAGGGTATAAAAGAAGGGGCAGAATCACAGGGGTTTAGAGTTGACATAAAAAATACAAAAGATGTGGGAAATGGAGTCTCCTTTTATCCCTACGATTTAATTCTGGCAGGCAGTCCAACCAGGGGGATTTTTAGAGGGAAGATAGATGAATCATTAAGTTCATTTCTTTCTAAAGCCAAACGTACTGTCGGAAAAGATGCTGTCGCCTATGTTAAACCTCGTTTTTTTGCAACCAATAAGGCTTTAAAGAAGGTAATGGCTGCTCTTGAATCACAGGGCTGTATAGTTAAGAATTTTAAGGCAATTAAGAACCACCAGTCAGCAGTAGAATTTGGTAAAAATATTAAAATATAGAATTTAAAAACCGCAGTTAAAATTTGGGCTGTGGTTTTTTCAAATTATAAAATTCTGGAGTGAATTAACAGAGTATGAGTAAAAATTGTTCTATTAAGTTAGAAAATGTACAGCAGATTATTGATGATCAGGAAAAACAGCAGATCAACAATCGGTATCAGGGTGAATTTTATAGCAAAAATCAAAAACTTTATTTAAGCTATCAGGATGATGCTGAAGGTCTTGATGGTTCGCAGACTATTATTAAAATTGATCCTGAACGGGAACGAGTTTTACTCCTGCGCCAGGAACCTGCTGCTATGAAGCAGGATTTTGTAACTGGTAAAAAGCAGGAGGGTTATTTTAAGACTGCCTATGGTGAGATCAAGATGGCAGTTAAAACAAAAAGATTGGAAATGGAAATCAGCGATAATGCGGGCCTGATTAGAATTAACTATCAGGTTTTTCTGGGTGGAGAATTAAATGCTGAACACCATTTAAAAATAAATTATAAAATTATAAAGGAAAATTCATAGGAGGTTTATTGTTTTGCAGAAAAATTTACAGGCCGCTGTGGAAGCTGAACTTATCAGCTTTCTGGTCGAAAGTGTAAAAAAAGCAATTTTTGATGGAGATTTAGATTTAGAGAAGGTACCTGAGGTCTCAATAGAAGTACCGCGCGAAAAAGGCCACGGGGATTATGCTACCAATCTGGCAATGGTTTTAGCCGGCAGGGCAGGGATGAACCCCCGCAGGATTGCTGAGATTATTGTTGATAATTTTGAAAGTGAAATAGTAGAAGACATAAGTATAGCCGGTCCGGGTTTTATTAACTTTAAACTAAACAATGCCTGGCTCTGGAATAACTTAAAGATTATTACCAGAAGAGCAGATGATTATGGTAAAATTGATGCCGGCAAAGGGAAGAGAGTGCAGGTGGAGTTTGTTTCTGCCAATCCAACCGGACCACTCCACGTTGGACACAGCCGGGGAGCAGTTGTTGGAGATGTAACTGCTTCAATTATGGAAGCTGCGGGTTTCGATGTAGAAAGAGAATATTATATTAATGATGCTGGAAACCAGATGGATATTCTGGGTCAGTCAACTCTTTTAAGATACCGGGAGCTGCTGGGAGAAGAAATTGAAATGCCGGAAGATGTATATGCCGGTGATTATGTTAAAGAAATTGCTCAGGATTTATATGATGATTATGGTGCTGAGTTGATGGAAAAAGATGAAACAGCAAGAATTGAAATTTGTCGTGAGTATGCCTATCAGGAAATGCTTAAAAATATAAAATCTGATCTGGAAGAATTCGGAATTGAATTTGATAACTGGTTTAGTGAGCGCACACTGCATCCTGAACAGATTGAGCATGCAATAGACCTTCTGCGGGATAAAGGTTATATTTTCGAAAAGGAAGATGCTCTCTGGTTTAAATCTACTGATTTTGGAGATGATAAGGATCGAGTAATTATCAAATCAGATGGTTCACCTACTTATCTGGCAGCAGATATGGCCTATCATTTAGATAAGCTGGAGCGCGGCTTTGATAAATTAATTAATGTCTGGGGTGCCGATCACCACGGTTATATTCCAAGGATGAAAGCAGTAATTGAAGCCTTCGGTTATGACAGAGATACGCTCGAGGTTATTGTAGTGCAGATGGTAACTCTGCTCCGGAATGGCAAGAAAATGCCAATGTCCAAAAGAGCCGGCAGCTTTGTAACTATGAGTGAGGTAAACCAGGAGGTTGGAAGAGATGCAGCTCGTTACTATTATGTAATGCGCAGCACTGACAGCCATCTTGATTTTGATCTGGAGCTTGCTAAAGAAGAATCAAGCAATAATCCGGTTTATTATGTTCAGTATGCTCATGCAAGAATCCACAGTATTATTGCCAATTCTGAACTGGAAGCAGCTGCTGATAATCTGGATCTATTAACACATGAAGCTGAGATTGACTTAATGAAGATGCTGGCTAAACTGCCGGAAGAAATCAAATTAAGTGCAGAATCAAGACAGCCGCATCACCTTACAACTTATGCCTATGATCTTGCAACAGCTTTCCATTCATTCTATAATAATTGTCGGGTAAATACAGACAGCAGCGAACTGGCCCAGGCGAGACTTTATCTGGTTAATGCAGCCCGCCAGGTCTTAAAAAATGTTTTAACTCTGCTGGGCATTAGTGCTCCGGAGCAGATGTAGTTATAATTTAAATAGTCAGGTTTTAAAATAGAGAAGATTTACTAAAATTTGATGGTGAATCTTCTCTTTACATAAATACTTATAATTAATTTCAAGATTAAAAGTGGAGGAGATAGCAAAAATGACCAAGTATATTTTCGTAACCGGAGGAGTGGTTTCTGCTCTTGGGAAGGGGATAACTGCAGCTTCCCTGGGCCGTCTGCTTAAAAGTAGAGGTCTTAAAATCAGTATTCAGAAATTCGATCCTTATATTAATTATGATCCAGGAACAATGAGTCCCTATCAGCACGGAGAAGTTTTTGTGACTGATGATGGGGCCGAAACTGATCTGGATTTAGGCCATTATGAACGCTTTATTGATGCCAATTTAAGTCAGAGTAATAATGTAACTACCGGTAAAATTTATGGTTCTGTAATTCAAAAAGAACGTCGAGGAGATTATCTGGGAGCAACAGTACAGGTTATTCCGCATATTACAGATGAGATTAAAGATCGAATTACCAGAGTTGGTAGAGAAACTAATGCTGATGTTGTATTGACTGAGATTGGTGGTACGGTTGGTGATATTGAGAGTTTACCTTTTTTAGAGGCGATTAGACAGCTGAAAAATGATCTGGGACGGGACAATATCCTTTATCTTCACTGTACTCTGGTTCCTTATCTTAAGGCGGCGGGTGAGCTAAAAACCAAGCCAACTCAGCACAGTATTAAAGAAATGCGCAGTATTGGTATCCAGCCTGATATTGTTGTCTGTCGTTCTGAGAGAGAGTTAACCCAGGAAGTTAAGGACAAAATTTCTCTTTTTGGTAATGTGGAAAAAGAGGATGTTATTCAGCTTGTTGATGCAGAACATATTTACGAAGTACCCTTGATGCTGGAAGAAGAGGGAATGGCTGAAAATGTGATTAAAAAACTGAAACTGAAAGATCAGGTCAAAAAAGCTGATCTTAAAAATTGGATTGAGCTGGTAGATAAAATTAAGGATCGTGACCATACAGTTAAGATTGGAATAGTTGGTAAATATGTTGAACTTCCGGATGCATATATCAGTATAGCAGAATCATTTACCCATGCCGGGATTGCCAACAACTGTGAAGTTGAGATAGAGTATATCTATGCTGAAGACTTAGAGACTCTAAACCAGGCCGAAAAGAACCTGGCTGATTTAGATGGTATTCTGGTCCCGGGTGGTTTTGGAGATCGGGGAATTGAAGGTAAGCTGAAGGCGGTAGAATATGCTCGCAAAAACAAGGTTCCTTATTTTGGAATCTGCCTCGGTATGCAGTGTGCTGTAATAGAATATGCCCGTAATGAGCTTAATCTTAAAGAGGCAAACAGTAGTGAGTTTGATGAGCAGGAAAAAGAACCAGTAATTGCTCTGATGCCAGACCAGCATGATGTAGAAGATATGGGTGGGACCATGCGTCTGGGGCTTTATCCCTGTAAACTAAAAGAAGAAAGTATTAGCCGGATGGCTTATCAGGAAGAAGTAATCTATGAGCGCCACCGCCACCGTTATGAGTTTAATAACCACTATCGAGAAGATATCGAAGCGGCGGGAATGGTTTTGAGTGGATTATCACCTGACGAAAGACTGGTCGAGATAGTTGAGGTGCCTGAACACCCCTGGTTTGTAGGAGTTCAGTTCCATCCTGAATTTAAATCACGTCCAAATAGACCACATCCTTTATTTGTCAGTTTTATCAGAGCAGCAATGGAACAGAAAAATAGCAAAAAATAAGGGGGAGCTAATATGGCAGGAGATTTAGTAAAGTGTGATTTTAATTCTCCGATAGCAACTGTCAGCATTAATCGGCCTCAGGTTTTAAATGCTTATAATGAAGAACTGCTGGATCAGCTGCAACAAATACTGGTAGAATTGTTTGAAGCTGACGAGGCAGCAGCTGTTATTTTAACTTCAGAAGGCAGCAGAGCTTTTTCTGTTGGCGGTGATATAGATTATCTGGAAAAATTAGATTATAAACAGGCCAAAAAATTGTCGCAAAAGGGCCAGCAGCTCTGTAATTTAATCGAAGAAAGTGCTCCGGTTGTAATTGCAGCAATTGATGGTTATGCCCTTGGTGGTGGTATGGAAATAACACTGGCCTGTGATCTTCGCCTTGCCTCGACCCGGTCTAGATTTGGGCAGCCGGAAGTTAAGCTGGGAATTATTCCAGCCTTTGGAGGCACTCAGCGGCTGCCGCGGCTGATAGGAGAAGCAGAAGCAAAAGAGTTATTATATACAGGTGATATTATTGATGCAGCATTAGCCTATGAGCTGGGGCTGATTAATAAAGTGGTTACACCCCGCAGTTTGCTTTCGGAGGCAAGAGAATTAGCCCTTGAGATAACGGATCGTTCAACTCAGGCTGTCAAAATGATTAAAAAGGCTGTAAACAAAAAATGTCAGGAGCCTTCTCAGGCCGGTTATGAATACGAAAGTGAAGCATTTGCTCAGTGTTTTAAAACTGAGGAACATAAAGTTAGAATTAGAGAGATCAGGCGGATTGTTAAAGAGGATAGTTAAAGTCAAATGGCCGCTTAACCTAATTTTTGAGATTCAAAAAAGGATTTTCATAATCAATGAAGAATAATTAGGTTAAGGAGGTGAAGACCTGGCCTCAAGTTTACAGGCCGGGATAAATAATGTTAATCAATCTTTCGACAACAATTGCTTTAAGCTGTCCTGCCTGTGGGCGTCTGGAAAAGGAGAAGGTCAATATTTTTGAGCTGCCGGCTGGTGAACTTAAACAACTAAGCTGCAGCTGTGGAGCAGAAAAAGCAGCGTTGATGAGAAAGGAAAATTCTCAGCTGCAGATTAATTATTTCTGTTTGCACTGTGACAAAGCTCATAAGGTGTTAGTTAGCGCTCAGGATTTCTGGCGTTCAAACCATCTTCAGCCTCTTTCCTGCAGAGACACAGGTCTTAATCCGGGGTTTTTTGGTCCCCCGGCTCTGGTTAACGAGGAGATAAAAAAAGAGAAGCAGGATCTCGAATTAATGGCAGCCGAGCTTGGTTTTGATGATTTTAAGAATCCTGAGGTCATGCTGCAGGCACTTGACATTATTCATGATATTGCCGTGGAAGAGGCTTTAAGCTGTGAATGCGGCAGTGATGATATAAATATAGAATTATTTTCTGACAGAATTCAACTAATTTGTAACAACTGCGGCTCGCGTTTAAATATAGCTGCTGTCGATAAAGAAGATTTAAAAAATTTAAGACAGTTAAACAGCGTGCAGCTGCATTCTATTCAGGGAAAATCAAATAATTTTTAAAAGACCCTGGATTAATATTTAATAAGGAGGATATTAATTATGAACTTAGTTCCAATGGCAGATATTTTACAGGATGCACACAAGAAAACTTATGCAGTGGGTGGATTTAATATTAACAATATGGAATTCCTGCAGGGAATTATGATGGGAGCAGAAGAACTTAATTCTCCTGTTATTTTACAGGCAAGTGAAGGTGCAATTCGCTATATTGGTATGGATTATGTAATTAAGATGGTTGAGGCTGCTACAGATAAGACTGATATTCCTGTGGCTTTACACCTTGATCATGGTAGTGATTTTGAGAGTGTTATGAAGTGTATCAGAGCAGGATTTTCTTCTGTAATGATTGATGCTTCTAAAAAGCCTTTTGAAGAAAACATTGCCTTAACCAAAAAGGTTGTAGAGGCAGCGCATAATGTTGGGGTAAGTGTTGAAGCAGAATTGGGTACAATTGGTGGTACAGAAGATGACCATACAGTTGACGAAAAAGATGCAATGTATACTGATCCTGACCAGGCAAAAGAATTTATAGAAGCTACTGGAGTAGATGCGCTTGCAATTGCAATCGGAACTGCTCACGGTGTTTATAAAGGTGATCCTGAGTTAGATTTTGGCAGATTAGAAACTATTAAAAAGCTAATTGATATGCCTGTAGTTCTTCATGGAGCTTCTGGTGTTTCGGCAGCAGATTTAGAGAAGGCTGTAAGTCTTGGTGTAAACAAGGTTAACGTAAATACTGATTTCCAGCAGTCATTTACTGCTAGAGTCAAAGAAATTTTTGCTGAAAAGCCAGAATTATATGATCCACGTAAATACTGTGGACCTGGTAGAGATGCAATTGCAGAAAAAGTAAAAGAGAAAATTAGAATTCTGGGCAGTAATGGTCAGGCCTGGTAAATAGTAATTACTACCGGGTATCTGTAAAATATTTCTATAAAAGCTTATTGAATTTTAAGTTGATGGAGATATTTTACAGGTACCCGGTGTTTTATTCTTTTTCAAAAGGAGGATTTAGTTGACACAGCTCTGGTTAGAATTTATTTTAATGGCAATATTTATTATTATTTCAGGAACTTATTTATCAAGGTTTGGAGATATAATTGCTGATAAAAGTGGACTCGGTCAGGCTTTTATCGGTGGTATTTTAATTGCAATGGCAACTTCGTTGCCGGAACTGGTGACCAGTATCAGTTCAGCTATTGTAGGGGCACCAGATATTGCAGTTGGTAACGCTTTTGGCAGCAATACTTTTAATCTTGTCATCTTAGCCTTTGCTGATCTTCTACAGGGCAAGGGTCCACTACTACTTCGAGTTAACTACAGTCACATTCTTTCCGGTCTGGTAGGTGTTTTGCTTTCAGCACTGGTCGTCTTCAGTCTTATCTTATCTAATTTTATGAATTTTAATTTAAGTATTTTTGGTGTTGGTGTAGATAGTATTATCTTGCTGCTCACTTATATTATAAGTGTACGCATGATTTATCGTTATGATAAGAAAAATCCTCTTGATCCAGATGATCCAAAAAAAGAGGAAGATCCAAATCCAGACTATACTTTAAATAAGGCTCTGCTGGGTTTTGCTCTTTGTGCAGTTGTAATTGTTTTTAGTGGCTATCGTTTAACGATTACTGCTGATCAGATATCTATGCTGACTGGAATCGATCAGAGTTTTATTGGTTCAATTATGGTGGCTGCTGCTACTTCATTACCGGAACTGGTTGCAACTATTTCGGCTGTTAAAATTGGTGCCTATAACATGGCAGTAGGAAATGTCTTTGGCAGCAATATCTTCAATATGACAGTTATTTTCTTTGCCGATGTTTTTTATCGTCAGGGAGTTTTATTAGAAGATGCCCGCATAGTACATATTTTAACTGCAACTGTAGGTATTGTGATGGCAACTATAATTTTAATCGGTTTATTTTATCGATCTCGCCGCTCGTTTATGTGGATGGGCTGGGACTCGATTGCGGCTGCAATAGTATATTTTGTAGGAGTTTATCTGCTATTTCAGCTCGGACTAAACGTAATTTAATTTCAAATTTTTGTTATTGACTTAAATATTTTGCCTCTAAACTCTTGCCTTATTCCAAATTAAATTACAAGAAAAAGTAGAATTCTTATTAAAGTTAAAAATGACTACCTTCCCGATCGGCACCTCCTGTGCCGCGGTCAGCTCAGAACATCGTGTTCTTCGGTCAGTTTTAACTTTGCTATTCATAAACTTTTTCTAAGCAATTTACTAAGTCAGCTCGACAGGAGTTTAGAGTCAAAAATATAAATATCATTCAAAATTTGAAATTAATTACTGAGATAAATGAAGCTGCTTAATCTATTGCTGCCTCCTGCGGCAGGATTAACAAACAACCTCCTGTTGTTTGACCTCATTTATCCTAGTTACTCATCAAGCTTAAATAACTAAAAATACTAAGTCATCTAGTTTAAAGCTATTTTAATAAAATGAAATAATCAGCATAATAATATTCTTAAATTACTTAGGTAGTATGGACTACCTTCCCGATCGGCACCTCCTGTGCCGCGGTCAGCTCAGAACATCGTGTTCTTCGGTCAGTTTTAACTTTGCTATTCATAAACTTTTTCTAAGCAATTTACTAAGTCAGCTCGACAGGAGTTTAGAGTCAAAAATATAAATATCATTCAAAATTTGAAATTAATTACTGAGATAAATGAAGCTGCTTAATCTATTGCTGCCTCCTGCGGCAGGATTAACAAACAACCTCCTGTTGTTTGACCTCATTTATCCTAGTTACTCATCAAGCTTAAATAACTAAAAATACTAAGTCATCTAGTTTAATAGAATATACATACAGATTTATTCAGATAAATTATTTTTAAATAAAACAGGGAAAATAAAGAAAGGTGGACTTGATGTGCTTAACATCAGTGAGTTAGAACGAAAAACTATTACAGAATTACATGAGATAGCAAAGGAAATGGGAGTCAGCGGTTATTCGCAGATGCGGAAAAAAGATTTGATCTTTGCTATTTTGAAGAAGGGAACAGAAAAAGGAGGGAATATTTTTGCTGAGGGTGTGCTGGAGATTATTCAGAGTGAAGGATATGGATTTTTAAGACCTTCTAAATATATCCCCTCCAGTGATGATATCTATATCTCCGCTTCTCAGATCAGGAGATTTGACTTAAGAACTGGAGATGTAGTTTCCGGTCAGGTCAGAGAACCCAAGGATAACGAAAAATATTTTGCAATCTTAAGAATCGAGGCGGTTAATTATCAGGATCCGGAAAAAGCAAGGGAGCGTTCGCATTTTGAAGATTTAACTCCTCTTTATCCGGAGGAACGGTATAAGCTTGAATATCATAAAAATGAAATTTCGTCCCGGATGATTGATTTGATTGCTCCGATTGGGAAAGGGCAGCGGGGGCTTTTAGTTTCTCCACCTAAAGCCGGTAAGACTGTGCTTTTAAAAAAGGTAGCTAATAGTATTCGTTATAATTATCCGGAAAGCAAGATGATGATTCTTTTAATTGATGAACGGCCGGAAGAGGTTACAGATATGAGGCGTTCGGTTGATGCGGAAGTAATTGCCTCTACTTTTGATGAGCCACCCGAGGAACATATTCAGGTAGCTGAGCTGGTGCTGGAAAAAGCCAAGCGGCTGGTTGAACACAAAAATGATGTAGTCATTCTTTTAGATAGTATTACCCGACTTGCCAGAGCAGCCAATGTGACCATCCCTCCCAGCGGCAGAACTCTCTCAGGTGGACTTGACCCAACAGCTATGCATTTCCCCAAACGGTTTTTTGGAGCTGCCCGAAATATCGAAGAAGGTGGCAGTTTGACAATTATTGCTACTTCTCTAGTGGATACAGGCAGCCGTATGGATGATGTAATTTATGAGGAGTTTAAGGGTACAGGTAATATGGAACTGCACTTAAGCCGCCGACTGGCAGAGCGAAGACTCTTCCCGGCAATTGATATCAATCGTTCTGGAACCAGAAAAGAAGAGATGCTTTTGGGAGAGAAGGAACTGGAAATTATCTGGAAACTCCGTCAGCAGACTCAGGATATGACAGATTATGAGCTGATGAGTACTTTTTTAAAACAGCTAAAAAATACTAAGGATAATGAGGAACTGCTGGATATGCTGGACAAGGTCTTTAAGAACTAAAACAGGCTTGAAAATCTCTAGCTTTTTCCTTGCAACACTAAAAGGCCTGTGTTATAATAAATCTTAGCGTGAAGATTTATGTCTTCAGCCCGATTTTTAAGACATAAAATAATCGGTGTAACAATAATTATGTATGCAAGAGAGGTGATATAGATGCGTGAAGGAATCCACCCGGACGTAAAAGAAACCACAATAACCTGTGCCTGCGGCGAGGTTTATAAAACTAAGTCAACTAAAGAAGATATCAGGGTAGAAGTTTGTTCTAGCTGTCATCCATTCTATACAGGAAAACAGCGTAAAGCCAAAAAAGGTGGTCGTGTCGAAAGATTTAATAAAAAATATGGGATTTCAGACGAAAGCTCAGAAGAAGATTCTGAGTAGAACGGAACAGAAATCCTTTTTTCTGCTGCAGGGCTTAATTGCTCTGCTTTTTTTTTAGAAAAATTTTCATAATCTGGCGCTTGTAAGAGAAAATTTTAATTTCATTTTTGATTTAAAATCTGAACAGCAAACTAATGATGAGGTGGAGTAATTGTATAAAATCACAAAAAGTGGCTGGCTGGAAGTAATTACAGGTCCAATGTACTGTGGTAAAAGTGAAGAGTTAATCCGCAGGCTGCGGAGGGTGAAAATTGCCAGGCAGAAGGTAAAAGTTTTTAAACCAGTTTTAGATAATCGTTACAGTAAAAAAGATGTTGTTTCTCACAGTGGAAACAGTATAGAAGCAGTTCCGGTTGATCATCCAGAAGAAATTTTAGAGCGGATTGATAATACAGTTGATGTTGTTGGTATTGATGAAGCTCAATTTTTTCATGAAGATTTAGTGGAGATTTGTGAAGACCTGGCGGATAGAGGGATCAGAGTAATATTGGCCGGTCTGGACAGAGATTTTCGCAATGAACCATTTGGCCCGATGCCGGAACTAATGGCAAGAGCCGAATATGTTGATAAACTGCATGCTATCTGTATTCAGTGTGGTGAACCAGCAAGTAGAACTCAGCGTTTAATTGATGGTGAACCGGCAGCAGCCGATGATCCGGTGATTCTGGTCGGTGCTTCCGAGGTTTATGAGGCCCGCTGCAGGAGCTGTCATGCGATTAAAGGCGAATAAGCCTGTTAATTTTTAAGATAATATGAGGTGAATGATAAATGTTTGATATTAATGATTTAGAAGAAAAACTGGATAAACTGGTAGCTAATTATAAAAAGCTGAATTCCAAGCTCAGTGATCCAGAAGTAATTAATGACAGTGATAAATATCAGAAGCTGTTAAAAAAACATGCAAAACTAAAAAAGATAGTCGATAAATATAAAGAATATAAAGAAGCAAAAGAGGGAATTGAAGAAGCTGAAGAAATGATGGAGCTTGATGATGATCCAGAAATGCAGGCACTTTTTGAAGAAGAAATTGCAGAACTGAAACCCAAAAAAGAAAAATTGGAAGAAAGGCTTCCAATTATGCTGCTGCCTGATGACCCCAATGATGAAAAAAATGTTATTGTAGAAATTAGGGCCGGTGCCGGTGGAGATGAAGCCGCACTTTTTGCTGCTGATCTTTACAGAATGTATACCCGTTATGCAGAAGGTAGAGGTTGGAAAGTAGAAGTTATGAGTGCCAATGAATCCGGGACAGGTGGATTTAAAGAAATTATTTTTACCATTGAAGGGACAGATATCTTTAAATATCTAAAATATGAAAGTGGAGTTCACCGTGTTCAGCGGGTACCTTCAACTGAATCCAGCGGCCGGATCCATACTTCTACTGCAACTGTAGCTGTGCTGCCGGAAGCAGAAGAAGTCGATGTTGAGATCAATACCAATGACCTGACTATTGATACCTTCCGTTCCAGTGGTCCTGGTGGTCAGAGTGTTAATACAACTGACTCTGCGATTAGAATTACTCATGAGCCAACCGGTCTGACAGTTTCCTGCCAGGATGAGAAATCACAGCATAAAAACAAAGCTAAAGCGATGCGTATTTTACGCGCCCGCCTGCAGGAGAAAAAGGAGCAGGAAAAACAGCAGGAGAGAGCAGAAGCTCGTAAGTCTCAGGTTGGTACAGGTGACCGCAGCGAAAAAATTAGGACTTACAACTTTCCTCAGGGAAGAGTTAGTGACCACCGGATTAATCTGACTGTGCATCAGCTGGATAAAATCCTTGATGGAGATTTAGATCAGGTAATCGAGCCCCTAATTGAGGAGGATAATATCAAGAGATTGGAGAAGATCTAAAATGAATATTAAAGAACTTCTTAATCGCAGTGACCAGTTTCTGGCTGAAAGAGGAATTGAAAGTTCTCGCCTGGATGCTGAGGTGCTGATGGCTGATCTTTTGGATATGGAAAGAATTAATCTTTATGTAAAATATGATTATCCTCTAAAAAGTTCTGAAATTGACAGCTATCGAGAGATGATCAAAAAAAGGGCTCAGAGAATGCCTGTTGCCTATATAATTGAAAAAAAGGAATTTATGTCATTAGAATTTAAAGTAGCAGAAGGGGTATTAATACCCCGTCCTGATACCGAAAATTTAGTGGAGGCAGTTATTGAATACTGTCGTAAGGCGGAACTGGAGAGTCCTCAGATTATTGATGTGGGGACCGGCAGTGGCGCGATTGCAGTTAGCCTGGCTCACTATCTTGAGAACGCTAAGGTGGTGGGAGTTGATCTTTCTCTTCAGGCTTTAAAGATTGCCCGTCAGAATATGGAAAAACATGAGTTAGCCGAGCGGATGAGTATTTTAAAAAGTGATCTGCTGGCTGAATTTATTAAAAGGGGAATTAAGGAAATTGATATTATTGTTTCTAACCCCCCTTATATTTCCGAAACTGAGATGGAAGAACTGTCTCCCGAGGTAAAAAAAGAACCGGAGACTGCTCTTAAGGCAGGAGAAAATGGCCTGGAATACTATCGACGTTTGATTCCGGAAGCTGAAAAAGTTCTTAAAAAGGGCGGTAGATTGTTTTTAGAAATCGGTTATCGGCAGGCTGAGTCAGTAAGCAGTCTTTTTGGAGATAACTGGACAGATATAGAAGTTAAGCAAGATTATTCTAATAATGATAGAATTGTAACGGCAGTTTTAGAAAAAAGAGCTGAAAGTAAAACTAATTAAATTTAAGTTTTAGAGCTATTTTAAGTCGGGGTCGGGTGAAAGTGATGGGTTATAAAACAAAGATTAAAAAAACCGAATATCAGACTAAATTTCAGCAGCAGGATATCAAAAAACTGGCACTTGATTTAAAATTACGCTCAGATTTAAAGAGTGACCAGGCTGTAATTGAAGCGGCAGAGCTCTTAAAAGAGGGAGAAATAGTGGCCCTGCCAACCGAAACTGTCTATGGACTGGCGGCTGATGCTTTAAATCCTGAAGCTGTAAAAAAAATATTTAAAGCCAAAGGGCGACCACAGGATAACCCGCTGATTGTACATATTGCTGATCAATCACAGCTTGAGCAGCTTACAGCAGGCAAAATATCGACAAAAGCTAGAAAATTAATGCAGAGATTCTGGCCCGGGCCGCTGACTATTATTTTCCCCAAAAAAGAGGAAGTTCCGGAGACAACCTCTGCCGGCCTGGAGACTATTGCTGTTAGGATGCCGGCCCATCCTCTGATGCTGGCTGTAATTGAGAGTTCCGGACTAACTCTGGCTGCTCCCAGCGCAAACACCTCCGGTTTTCCCAGTCCGACCAGAGCTGAACATGTTTATAATGATTTAAAAGGAAAAATACCGCTGATTCTGGATGGGGGCTTTTGTCATTTCGGAGTGGAATCAACCGTGATTGATCTGAGTGGAGATCAGGTTCGGGTTTTAAGACCAGGTGGAATCAGTCGGGAAGAAATTTCTCGATTTTTAGAAGAAGAAGTTATTCTGGCAGCTGAGCTGAAAAATGATAAAGTTCTTTCTCCAGGGATGAAATATCGTCATTATGCACCGGAGAAGAAATTATATACTTTTAATTTTGCAGATAGGATTTCGGTTTTAAATCAGGCTTTAAAAAGGGCTGAAAATACCAGGATTGCTATTATAACTGCCAGAGAGAGTGAAATTGATACTGGCAAGCTACCAGATAAAAATATAAAGATTTTGCGGGTTTTTGATCATAAGGCACCAGAAGAACTGGCCCAAAAACTATTTGATTTATTGAGGAAAATGGATGCAGATCAGAGTATAGAGGAAATTTATATTGAAGAACTGGATCGAGCAGGTATAGGAGAAGCAGTTATGAACAGGATTTACAAAGCTGCAGCTGCCGATCAATATTCTCAGCCAGGAGGTGGAGACAATTAAAAGAATTTTATTTGTTTGCACAGGAAACACTTGTAGGAGTCCGATGGCAGAATATCTATTAAAAGAATTAATAGCTGAAAAAGAAGAGTTAAAAGCCAAAAATTGGGAGGTTCTTTCAGCTGGTATTTCGGCAGTTAAAGGGGCTGATGCCAATGAGAAAGCCAGTACTGTGATGGCAGAATTAAATATCGATCTGGCAGAACATAGTTCCCACAATATCGAAGATATTGAGCTTACCCGGGAAGACTTAATTATTACGATGACCCGGAAACACAGCCGGGCTCTGGTGCTTAAACATCCTGATCTGGCTGATAAGATTTTCACGTTAAAAGAATTAAGTGAGCTGGATGCTGAATCAAGAGATATTCAGGATCCTTTTGGTCTATCCGAAGCAGTTTATCGGGAGACAAGAGATGAAATAAGAGATAATTTAAAGGCCTTACTGGAAAAACTAAAGAATTTTGAGCTGATTGAGGAGGACTAAGCCTCTTTAAGTAGAATAATATTAATATGAAGGGAGTAATAACTTTGAGTGAATTACATGTAATGGATCATCCGCTAATAAGACACAAAGTTGCAATAATGAGGGATAAAAATACTGGACCTAAAGAATTTAGAGAGCTTGCTGATGAGGTGGCAACTCTAATGGCCTATGAGGTAACAAGAGATATGCCCTTAGAAGATGTAGAAATTGAAACTCCAATAACTAAAGGAAAGTTTAAAATGATTGCCGGTAAAAAACTGGGAGTTGTTCCTATTTTAAGAGCTGGACTGGGAATGCTGGATGGTGTTTTAAAATTGATTCCCGCTGCCCGGGTTGGTCATATTGGTTTATATAGAGATCCTGAGACTTTAGAGGCCGTAGAATACTACTGTAAACTGCCGACTGATGTTGAGGAAAGAGATTTGCTGGTTGTAGATCCTATGCTGGCTACAGGTAATACTGCTATGGAAGCTATTAAATTTATTAAAGAAAGAAATCCACGCAGCATTAAATTAATGGTTTTAGTTGCAGCTCCAGAAGGAGTTAAAAAAATTCAGGATGCACATCCGGATATTGATATCTGGACAGGTGCTCTGGATGAGAAATTAAATGATCATGCTTATATTGTTCCCGGCCTTGGTGATGCAGGAGATAGACTTTACGGTACAAAATAAAAAAGAAATGGAGGTAAGATAATTGCTATATCTGGCTGCTTTTATAATTACTTTAATATTATCTCTGGCCATAACTCCGGTTGTTATTAAACTGGCACATAAATTTGGTTTTATTGATCGGCCTGGAGAAAGAAAAATAAATACAAAGATTATTGCTACTGCAGGTGGAACAGCAATTTATCTTGCTTTTATGATTCCGCTCCGCTTTTTTCTGCCTCCCAATCAAACAATTAAAGGAATTATAATTGGTGGCAGTTTTATGCTGATCTTAGGTTTGCTGGATGATAAATTTGAAATTTCTGCTCCACTAAAGTTTTTTGGCCAGATAATTGGGGCTCTGATTTTAATTTACTATGGTGTTAAAATTAACTTTATTACCAATCCTTTTGGTGGTTTTATTTATCTGGGCGTCTATGCGATTCCTTTTACAGTGTTCTGGATTGTCAGTATTATTAATACCATTAATTTAATTGATGGTCTTGATGGACTGGCGGCTGGAGTTTCAATTATTGCAGTTTTAACTTTGTTTGCAGTTGCTCTGCAGGAGAATCAGCTTGTAGCACCGATGCTGGCTGTCTTACTGGCCGGCAGCTGTCTGGGTTTTTTAAAATACAATTTTAATCCCGCTCAGATTTTTATGGGAGATACGGGTTCCATGTTTATTGGTTATATTATAGCAGCTGTTTCGATTACCGGAGCACTTAAGAGTGCAGCGGCAGTAACTATATTTGTACCAATGCTGGCTCTGGCAATACCGATTCTGGATACAACTTTTGCGATCATCCGCAGGATTTTTAATGATCGTCCAATTGGAGAAGCAGATCATGGACATATTCATCATCGACTGCTGGCAATCGGGATGAATCAGCGCCAGGCTGTTATTTCAGTGTATATTATTAGTGCAATTTTAGGAACCATAGCTTTTGTTATTAATGGAATTAAATTTGATCATGCTTTAATTATTTTTACTTCAGTTATTTTAATAATTATCTATGGAGCCAAGAGGCTCGGCATTTTTTCTGTGGAATTACCACAGGAGGGTTGTTCACTGGAAGATAGCTAATGGTTTTTGCTCTGGTTTTAAAAAATTGTAGAGCATTCAAAAATTTGTTATTTTTGAGACTTTGTTGTTTATTTCACATTTGAGCTTGCAACTTGAGTTTTTATATAATAAAATATTACAAAGGTAAGATTAAAAATGGATAATAAAGATTGGCGTCAGATTATGAGAGGTCTTTCACTGCTAACAGAAGTTGGTTTAATGATAGTTGTTTCGGCCGGGATTGGTTTTGGTGCCGGTTATTTAGTAGACAGTCTTTTAGGTTTTGAGCTTTTTTTTAAAATTTCCGGTCTGCTTGTTGGTCTGGCAGCTGGTTTTTATTCTGTATATAAACTTTTAATTTCAACTTTTGAGGATTAAATAAAGATTGTTTTCTGATTATTTTGTTCTTTTTTAATTAAATTCTATTTCCAATTTATTTTATGCTTTGATTTTTATACTATTTTTTGGAGAGGAGGAAGCATTTTGAATCCAGGTCCACAGATACAATTTTATCTATTTGGTAAAGAATATCTTCCAGTAACTGATACCCTGCTTGTTGGCTGGCTTTCTGTAATTATTATTTTAATTCTGGCTAAATACTTAACATCTAATTTGAGTATTAGACCAGAAGGAAAACAGAATGTTGCAGAAATGATTGTAGAATTAATCTACAAACAAATTGAGCCGATGCTGCCGGGAGAAGGATGGAGGTTTCTTCCTTTTATAGCCACTATTTTTATTTATGTGGGTTTTAGTAACCTGATTGGCCTTGTGCCCGGACTGCCCAGTCCTACTGGTGATTTAAATACTACCTTAGGGCTTGCTTTAGTAGTTTTTGTAGTAGTCCAGTATGAGGGAATGAGAGAATATGGTGTCTGGGGTTATATTAAAGGATTTGCTGAGCCGGTAATTTTCTTACTACCAATTAATGTGATTGGTGAGCTGGCAAAACCAATTTCTCACTCTTTCCGTCTTTTTGGAAATATAGTTGGTGGTGGGATTATCATTACCCTAATTTATCAGGCGGCTCCGCCACTGGTACCTGTTCCCTTACATGCCTGGTTTGACTTTTTTGTAGGAATGATTCAGGCCTTAATCTTTGGGATGGTAGCAATTGCTTATATTTCTGTTGCCAAGTCTTAGTAGTTTAAGGAAAGGAGGCAAATTATGATTGATTTTTCACCAGAAGTTGCTGATACAGTTATTACAACCGCCTCTTACATTGCTGCAGGAGCTGCTTTGATTGCTGGAGTTGGCCCGGGTATAGGTATGGGTTTTGCTGCAGGGAAAGCAACATCTGCTGTAAGAAGGCAGCCGCAGGCAAGAGGATCAATTATTACAACAATGCTTTTAGGACAGGTTATTTCCGGTTCAACAGGCATCTATTCACTTGTAATTGCGATCTTTTTGATTTTTGGAGTTTAATTTAAAGTCATTTTTATAAGATTATTAATTTAAGTTGTTTTTAATTCTTAAAAGAAGCAGAGATTTTTGCTGGTTTACAGCAGAATCTACAGAGGAGTTTTAAATGAAGGATATCAATGATCCCCAAAAAGTTCAGATAAAAATCTTAAAGATAACTTATTTATTTTCCTTATTTCCAATTATTTCATCACTAATAGCAGGAGAATATGATATTTTATTTGGATTTATCTTTGGGCTTGTAATAGCTACTCTTCTTTTAAGATTAAAATATAATAACATAATTAGGGCATTGAGTATGGAAGAAGAATCAGCAGAAAAATTTATAAGAAATAGATATTTTATAGAATATGCCCTCTATTTTGCAGTGCTTTTTAGTGCAGCCAGAAATGCCAATTTGGACTTTCTTGCTGCGGCAGTAGGACTATTTATGATAAAATTTGTGGTCATACTGTGGTCAGTTGTTGATTTATTAAAGGATACTTTTCAAAGTAAATTTGATGAGTATAAATAAGATTTTTGTTTTTTAAAACCGAAAGGAGGAAATTATAATGGTAGAATTTTCACCAGAAGTTATTGACACAGTTATTAGAGCAGCAGCACTTTTAGGAGCAGGTTTTGCAATGATTGCAGGTATTGGTCCTGGTATTGGTCAGGGTTATGCTGCTGGTAAAGCTGTAGAATCTGTAGCTAGAGATCCGGAAGCAAGAGGTAATATTATTACAACTATGCTTTTAGGTCAGGCCGTTGCTGAGTCAACTGGTATTTATTCTCTGGTTATTGCCATTGTTTTAATCTTTACAATATAGTTGAGACTAAATTAAGTCGGGAGAGCGATCTCCTGACTTAATAGTACTTGCTATATAATGACTATTTTCCCATCCTCATGATGGGTAATTATATTTCAGGAGGTGAATGTACTCTTGGTTAATATTAATACTACAATGTTGTGGCAATTAGTTAACTTCTTTATTCTTCTTTTCTTACTGCGTAAGTTTCTTTACTCACCAATCAAAGATATGCTTGATAAAAGAGCAGCTCAGATTAATGGTGATTTAGATGATGCCGAAGCTCGCAGAGAAGAAGCAGAAGAATTGAAGGCCGAATATGAGCAGAAACTAAAAAACGCTCGTAGTGAGGCCCAGGAAATTGTAGATAATGCAGAAAGTAGAGCCAATAAAAAGGCTAAAGATATTATAAATAAAGCGGAAGAAAGAGCTGAGAATTTAAAGGCCAAGAAATTAGAAGAAATTGAACAGGCCAAAAAGGAAGCTGCAGCTGAACTTAGAGACAGCATTGCTGATTATACAGTTCTGGCAGCTAACAGACTAATCCAGGAGCAGTTAGACGAAGACAAACATCAGCAGATGATTATGGACTTTATAGATCAGCTGGATGAAGAGAAACTGGGTGAGCTGCAATGAGAAATGAGGTAGCTTCTAAGTACAGTCGCGCTCTTTTTGAACTGGGTAAAGATCATGATAACCTTTTAAATTTAAAATCAGACCTGGACGAGTTCTGGCAGCTGGTATTGGAAAATGAGGATTTAAATGAACTTCTTTTTCACCAGCGAATCATGCCCGAAGACAAAAAGAGAACACTGGATAAAATTTTTGCTGACGAATTAAATCAGGATATCTTAAACTTTCTTTTTATTCTAATTGATAAAAGGAGAGAATTTTTTCTGGAATCAATAATTAAAGAATTCAATTCTCTTGTAGATGATGCCGAAAGTATCCTGCATGTTGAGGTAACATCAGCTGTTGAGTTAAAGAGCTCAATTCTTGATAAATTAAAAGCAAAATTAGATTCACTGTTAGATTATAATATTCAGATTGAAAATAAAGTAGATGAAGAAATCATTGCTGGTATTGTTCTAAAAATTGAAGATTATATAATTGATGGCAGTCTGCGTAATGAGTTAAGTTCATTAAAGCAGAAACTTAAAGCGATTCCAGTAAGTAAGTTAGGGGTGAATTAATTTGAAACTGAGACCTGAAGAAATAAGTTCTATTATCAAAAAAGAAATAGAAAATTACGGACAAAAATTAGAATCCGTGGGTGTCGGTACCGTCCTGGATGTTGGTGATGGTATTGCCCATGTTTATGGTTTAAAAGATGCTATGGCTGGAGAATTATTGGAATTTCCCAATGAAGTATTCGGTATGGCTTTGAACTTAGAGGAAGATAATATCGGGGTTGTTTTACTCGGTGATGAAACATTAATTGAAGAGGGTGATGATGTAAAGCGCACCGGTCGTGTGGTTGAGGTTCCAGTTGGAGAAGCTCTTTTAGGTAGAGTTGTTAATCCACTTGGACAGCCGCTTGATGGTAAAGGCGCTATTGATAGTGATACATACCGCCCGGTAGAATCTGAGGCACCTGGTGTTGTTGATCGTCAGCCTGTAGAAGTACCTTTGCAGACCGGTTTAAAATCAATTGATGCGATGACTCCAATTGGTAGAGGCCAGCGTGAGTTAATCATTGGTGACCGTCAGACCGGTAAAACTGCAATTGGTATTGATACTATTATTAATCAGAAAGATAATGATGTAATCTGTATTTATGTAGCTATTGGTCAGAAAAACTCAACTGTAGCTCAGCTTACAGAAAGATTGAGAGAAGAGGGAGCAATGGATTACACTATTGTAGTTTCTGCTACTGCCAGTGAACCAGCTCCGATCAGATATATTGCACCTTATGCCGGCTGTGCTATGGGTGAGCATTTTATGTACGAAGATGATAAAGATGTACTGGTTATTTACGATGATCTTTCCAAACATGCGGTAGCCTATCGTTCCATGTCACTTCTTTTAAGAAGACCGCCTGGACGTGAAGCCTATCCTGGTGATGTATTCTATCTTCACTCACGTTTATTAGAGCGTGCTGCTAAATTGAATGATGATCTTGGTGGAGGTTCCTTAACAGCTCTGCCAATCATTGAAACTCAGGCTGGCGATGTTTCCGCTTACATTCCTACCAACGTAATTTCTATCACTGATGGTCAGATTTATCTGGAGAGTGAATTATTCTTCTCTGGGGTTAGACCGGCGGTTAACGTAGGTATTTCTGTATCTCGTGTTGGTGGTAATGCTCAGATTAAAGCAATGAAAGATGTTGCCGGTACACTGCGTCTTGACTTATCTCAGTATCGTGAACTTGAGGCTTTTTCACAGTTTGGATCTGACCTTGATAAATCAACCCAGCAAAAACTTGCGCGTGGGGAAAGAATTGTAGAGATTTTAAAACAGGACCAGTACTCTCCAATGCCGGTAGAAGAACAGGTAATTATCATTTATACTGTAACCAATGGTCATTTAGATGATCTGCCGGTTGATAATTTAGGCCGTTTTGAAGAAGAGTATTTAAACTTTGTAGACAGCAATTATGCTGAAGTTAAAGAAGAAATTGTTGAATCCGGAAAATTATCTGATGAGCTTAAAGAAAAATTAGATGAGATGGTTAAAGAGTTTAAAGATATGTTCCAGGTTCAGGAAAACACTATTGTAGATATGGATTCTGACGAATCTGATACCGAAGCAGAGGAAGCTGAGGTGAAATAACAATGCAGAATATGCGTGATATTCAGCGGCGGATAGGGAGTGTTAAAAACACTCAAAAGATTACCAGAGCCATGAAAATGGTTGCTGCCGCTAAACTGAAAAATGCTCAGGATAGAGCAGAAGATGCCAGGCCTTTCTTTAATAAAACAGTAGAAGTTTTAAGAGGTGTTTTTACCCGGACTAAAGAAACAGCTCATCCGCTTTTAGCTGAACGAGAAGGTGGCAGGCATTTAGTAATTGTTATTACAGGTGATAGAGGTCTCTGTGGAGCCTATAACCATAAAGTAATTGATCTGGCGGAAGAAATTGTGGAAGAGGAAGAAGAAGTTTCGCTGATGGTTCTGGGCCGCAAAGCGCGGGATTATTTCCGCCGCCGTGGAACAGACATTATGGCCGAATATGTTCAGCTTGATGACTATCCCGGTTATGGTTTTGCCAACAATATTGCTGATGAGATTATTCATCATTTTGAAGCAGAGGATGTTAATAAGGTATCTATGGTTTATACTCACTTTAATTCTGCTATCAGTCAGTCGGTAAAGACAATGCAGCTCTTACCAGTAGAAAAATTTGCTGAGGAGGCAGAAAAAACTGATGAGACCGAGCAGATAGAGGCTGAAACAGCAGCTGAAGAAGAGGGAAGTAAGAAATATGTAGACTACATTTTCGAACCTTCTCCGGCTGAAGTTTTTGATAATATTTTACCACAGTATTTAATTAATGTGATTTATTCTGCTCTGCTGGAGTCTAAAGCCAGTGAGTTTGGTGCCCGAATGACTGCTATGGATTCTGCAACTGAAAATGCAAACGAAATGATCGATAAATTGACATTGAAATATAACAGAGCCCGTCAGGCAGAAATCACAAAAGAAATTACTGAAATTGTTGGTGGAGCAGAGGCACTTAAATAAAGTTTTATAAAGGAGGAATTTGCGTGAGTGACCAGAACATTGGTAGAGTAGTTCAGGTTATTGGTCCGGTTGTTGATATTGAATTTCCGGACGGAACATTACCAAAGATTTATAATGCGATTAAAATAGAAAATGAAGAGAAAGAAATAAATTTAACCTGCGAAGTTATGCAGCAGCTCGGTGATGACCGGGTTCGCTCAGTGGCTATGTCTTCAACAGATGGTTTAGTACGAGGAATGGAAGCTGTTGACCAGGGTGATCCAATCAGTACTCCGGTTGGGGAAGCTGTACTGGGGCGAGTATTTAATGTTTTAGGTGATACAATTGACAACCGCGGTGAGGTTGAAACTGATGAGAGAATGCCTATTCACCGTCCTGCCCCTAAGTTTGAAGAGCAGGAATCAACAACAGAACTTTTCGAAACTGGAATTAAAGTTATTGACCTTTTAGCACCCTATACACGTGGTGGTAAGGTTGGTCTCTTTGGTGGTGCTGGGGTAGGAAAAACAGTACTTATCCAGGAATTAATTAATAACATAGCTACAGAGCATGGAGGTTATTCTGTATTCTCCGGTGTAGGAGAGAGAACAAGAGAGGGTAATGACCTCTGGCTGGAATTCCAGGAAGCCGATATTTTAGATAAGGTTGCTATGGTTTTTGGTCAGATGAACGAGCCACCTGGAGCTAGAATGCGGGTTGGTCTTACAGGTTTAACAATGGCTGAGTATTTCCGCGATGAGGCTGGACAGGATGTATTATTATTTATTGATAATATTTTCCGTTTTATTCAGGCCGGTTCTGAGGTATCTGCTCTTTTAGGTAGAATGCCTTCTGCGGTAGGTTATCAGCCAACACTTGCTTATGATGTTGGTTCCCTGCAGGAGAGAATTACCTCAACTAAAAAAGGTTCAATCACATCTGTTCAGGCAGTTTATGTACCTGCAGATGACCTGACTGACCCTGCTCCTGCTACCACATTTGCTCACTTAGATGCTACAACAGTACTCTCAAGAGACATTGTGGAAAAAGGAATTTATCCTGCTGTTGACCCACTTGATTCAACCTCTAATATTCTCGATCCGAGAATTATCGGTGAGGAACACTATCAGGTTGCCCGTGAGGTCCAGGAGATTTTGCAGGAATATAAAGACTTACAGGATATTATAGCAATTTTAGGTATGGATGAATTATCTGAAGAAGATAAAATTGTTGTAAATAGAGCCCGTAGAATTGAGCGTTTCCTATCTCAGCCTTTCTTTGTTGCTGAGCAGTTTACCGGAACTCCAGGTCAGTATGTAGAGCTGGATGATACAATTCGCGGTTTTAAAGGAATTTTAGAAGGGCGTTATGATGATCTGCCTGAGGAAGCCTTCTATATGGTAGGTACAATCGAAGACGCAGTAGAAAAAGCTAAACAGCTGGAAGAAGGTGAGTAGCCAATGGCTGCTGCACCAAAAATTCAGCTAGATGTAGTAACCCCTGAGAAATTAGTTTATAGTGAACAGGTTGATTTAATCGAGGGGCCTGCCATTGATGGTTTGATAGGTATTCTGCCTGACCATGCACCTCTTGTGACAGCAATGCAGATTGGTGTTGTGAGAGTTGTTAAAGGAGGAGAAGAAATTCAGATAGCTATCAGTGAAGGTTTTATGGAAGTTCAGCCTGACCAGATAAATCTGGTTGTGAGAACTGCCGAACTGCCGGAGGAAATTGATGTTGAGCGAGCTGAAGCCGCTCGTGATCGCGCCGAAGCCAAACTGGAAAAAGATCGTGAAAATATCGATTTTGCTCGTGCAGAAGCCGCCTATGATCGAGCTCTGGCTCGTCTCAAGGCGGCCGGACATCATGATCATGGTTATGATCGGATATAAAACTAAAACGCACAGGTACCATGTACCACCCGACTTTTGTCGAAAAAGGTCGGGTGGTTTGATTAGAAAATTAAATATTAATAAAAAATGGGCCTGAAAAGGCCCTTTTTTTAATTAGTCGTCAAATGTTAGTAGTTAAATCTGATTTCGTCTATTTTAACCTTAAACCAGGTGAACTTTCCACTGTCTAAATACCAGCTGACATCAATTTCAGTCGGGATTTTTATGCCATCAAATTCTTTATATTCCTTGAGCTCTCCAGTGCATTTCAATCTTTCAGCACTTTCGCTGCTCTCTTTATATCTCAGCGCCCTGGTCTGGAGTAAATTTCCTCTCTGATCAAAAATAAAGTCTGCAGAGGCCTGGACACCCTGATGATTAATGGTGGCCCGGGCAGTAGTGGCATTTATTTCGCCCCAGCTGATGTAATTATTTAAGGCAGCTGTGGGATACCAGGGCAGTTCCAGCAAAAATCTGTGCAGAGCTGATTCATTAATTTTTGCATTTGCCTCCTGATTAACAACTGGCAGCAGATAAGCAATTTTAATCAGCATGGAAGCATTTCCCTGCTTAAAGAGATCTCTTCCTCTGGTTTTAATAACCGGTAACATAGCCAGATCAACCTGCCAGAGAAAACCCGGCTCATTAACAGCAATAAACTGCTCTGCTTCTGGCTTAAACCACTTTTTCTGATCAGGCTCTAATTTCATTTCCCCACTCTGCTTTAAATTTACCGCTGAAATTCTTTTTTTTCCAATTACTCCCGTGTGTTTAAGCCATTTATTAACAGGTTCAGGTAGCTTTCTTAAGTCCTCAACAGTAATTTTTTGATTATTAAAATCTGAGGCTGTAGAATTTTGTTGCTTTAATTTTTTAAGCTCTGAATCAATTTTCTTATTAAACTCCCATTTTCCAACTGCAGCTGCGGCTGCACCTAAAATTATTAATAAAAAAACTAAAACAAGAATAGATGGCCAGAATCCAAATTTAAAAATATTCATATTTCCTCCTTTATTTTTTTCTTATTCCATCAAAAATCAGCTGAAGCTGGTTTTCTATTAATTCATTTTGCCTCTGCTGATCATCAATATTTTCTATAATCATTCTGATAATGAGGCCAAAGGTTGCAGTCCAGATGCTTTTTGCTAAAATTTCAGCACTGTTGTTTAAAAACTCATCCTGTTTTTGGCCCTTTTCAATCAAATTAACCAGGAACTGGATTGCTGATTGATTTGAGTGTGTTTGTTTATTCAAAACTTTGGTAAACTGGAGAACATTTTTATCTTCACTCATCATTACAGCCCTATAGTAGTTTTTGTTTTCGAGCGCATTTTTAATGTAAATTTTCAATTTATGGCGGATTTCTTCTTCTGCAGATTGAAAGTTCGAATTTTCGCTCTGAATAGAATTAATGATTTCATGATAACCATCCCGAATTACTGCACTAACAATTTGAGCTTTACTGTCATAATATTGATAAATAGCGGCAGGGGAATATCCAATCTGCTCAGCCAGATTTCGAATAGACAGAGAGGCTAAGCCATCTTCTTCGATAATTTTTTTTGCCGCTTTGACAATAGCTTCTTTAATCAATCTGGTTTTGGCAGCTTTTAAATTTTCATTCATATTTTTCTCCTTTCGAAAAGCAAACAACTATAATTATTTAAGAATTATACAGTTTGATGAACTTTGTTAATTATAATAAACACTGTTTAGTTAAATTTATCACTATCTTTGGCTGCTGTCAAGTGTAAAATTCGACATAAACTGACAGGTGTACGGTGCGTGCACATATACACACATAAACAAACAGATTCAATCACAAAGCTGCCTACCTGTACATCAGGAACTGAAAGTGGTAAAATATAAGCGGGAGGTATTTCTATGAAGAAAAATGATGAAAGTAAATTAGAAAAAACCGCTCGTGAGGGGGCTTTTGGTCCAACTGAAATAAAAAAGGGTGAGAAAAATAGATTTTTAGGGGAGTATCAGGAGAGAGTGATTGCATATTTATTAGAAAGTCAGCTTAAGGAGGATGCATTATATCCTGAAATTAAAAATGCTCTTCAAAGTGCAGAAGCAAATAAACTAATTATTCGGGGAGATATAGATAAAAAAAATATCTCAGATTATATAAAATGGGCCCGGGAAGAAGGGGTTAGATTTAACAGAAAAAACTCTCCTGAATTCCGGGGAAATGTAGCTCTGGCAGTTGCTGGAAAAGATGCAGTAAAACAGCAATTGGGACAGATTCCGGAGCGGCAAGAAAAGTTGCAAAAAAAGGGTATATCTGATAATATTATAAAGAATGCAGGCTCTTTGCTCTGCAGTGATTGTTGGAAGGAATTGATGGAAAAAGCGCCGGAAGAAAAAATCAATTATAAAAAAGCCGGCATATTCGATAAATTAACAGGTACAGGCTGTATAGGCTGCCAGAAAAAATAACTGTCATTTAAAAATGATAAGATTTGATGCGGCCTTTAAAGGCGTGTTTTATTAGAAAGGGGCTTTTAGAGGTGGACAAGTATATTATTGAAGGTTTAAATCCACTTAATGGAGAGATTAAAGTTGGAGGAGCAAAAAATGCAGCTTTACCGATTATTGCTGCATCACTGCTTGCTGATTCTCAGGTTGTTTTAGAAGATATTCCACAGCTTAGAGATGTAACAAATTTATGCAGTATTATTGAAGATATGGGAGCAAAAGTAAAAAGAGATCAAAACCGGATCGAAATTGACTCAAGCACAGTTTCTAAAACAGAGGCCGATCATGAGCTGGCCCGAAAGCTGCGTGCTTCCTATTATATACTGGGAGTAATGCTCGCCAGATCAGGTCACGCCAGAACTACACTTCCCGGGGGTTGTAATATCGGGAATCGTCCGATTGACCTTCATTTAAAGGGATTTAGAGCGCTGGGAGCAGAGGTTAACCTGGATCACGGGGTTGTAGATGTTAAAGCTGATAAGCTTACTGGTGCTGAAATTTATCTGGATTATCCTAGTGTTGGAGCAACTATTAATATAATGATTGCTGCCAGTCGGGCGGAAGGAAAAACAGTGATCGAGAATGCTGCCCGGGAACCAGAAATTGTCGATTTAGCTAACTTTTTAACTGTAATGGGGGCTAATATTAAAGGTGTAGGTACAGATATTATTAAGATCGAAGGTGTTGATGAGATGCACGGAGTTGAGCACCGCATTATTCCTGATAGAATTGAAGCTGGTACATATATGATAGCATCTGCTATCACCGGTGGGGATGTTTTTGTGCGCAATGTGCTGACCGAACATGTAAAACCACTGATTGCTAAAATGCATGAGATGGGTATCTCTGTAGAAGAGGATATTGCTGGAGTTAGAGTTAAAGCAGGGAATAAATTAAAAGCTGTTGATGTTAAGACTCTTCCTTATCCTGGTTTTCCTACAGATATGCAGTCTCAGATGATGGCTCTGCTAACTCAGGCTGATGAGACAAGTTTAATCATCGAAACAGTCTGGGAAAATCGTTTTATGCATGTAGATGAGCTGAAAAGAATGGGAGCAGAAATCAAGATTGATGGACATAGTGCTCTCATTAAACCGGGCCGCCTGACTGGTGCCGAAGTAAGGGCTACAGATCTGAGGGCAGGAGCTGCACTTATTCTGGCCGGACTGGCAGCTGAGGGTCAAACAGAAGTGAAAGACATCTACCATGTGGAACGTGGCTATGAAAATATAGAAAAGAGGCTTCGAGAAGTTGGAGCTTCTATAAGTAAAGTATCTGAGTAAATAAAACCTGCCGCTGATATTTCAGCGGTTTTCTGTTTTAAAAATCAAATTTGATCTTCAAAAAAATAAGGTGGTGAAAGTAATGATTACAACAGTAACATTAAATCCGGCTATTGACCGTGAGTATTTTGTCGAAAAAAACGAAGTTATGAAAAACCAGTTTATTTATGATCATGAGGACCTGAAAGTTTATCCGGGTGGTAAAGGTCTAATTAGTGCCATAAACTTTAAAGCACTTGGATATAATGATGTTCAGAATATTGGCTTTGTGGGTGGTAAACAGGGACTGTTTTTTGAAAAAATGGTTCAGAAATATGATATTATCAGTAATTATATTTATACTGAGAGTGAGATTAGAAATAATGTTAAGATAATTGGTCGCGAACCAGCCACTTATACTCAGTATAATGATTATACTTTTAAAGTCAAAAAAGAGGAAGTTGAAGAACTAATTGTTCGTTTTAAAAGGTCTATCTCCGAAAGTGAATGTATTTTAATGTCAGGTTCAGTACCCGAAGGTGTGGACTTTAATATTTATCAGCGTCTAATAAAAATTGCCAAAAACAAAGGTAAACATGTATTTTTGCAGGCAAGTGGTGAAGCATTAAAATTGGCTTTAAAATCAGAGCCGGAGGTAGTTACACCTTATTTTAAGCACCATAAAACAATTCTGGATCTGGAAATGAATGATAAAGAAGATTATATAAAAGCCGGCAAAAAGATGCAGGAGATGGGAGCCAAAAGGGTAATGATTCCTTTCCACTGTGACCGCCTGCTTTTTGATAAGGATGGTTCAGTATATCAGCTTTCGCCAAAGGGTTATTGTATTATAAATTGGTTGGGAGCAGGTGACGCCTATAACACAGGATATTTAGATTATGCTTTTCAGACAGATAATTTTGATTTTCTGGAGGCCAATCGCCGTGGTGGTGCAGCAGCTTTATGGATAGCCGAAAATAAAGAAATTTATTTAGATGACCGTAAAAATTATGACTGCTGTCTGGATAGACTGGAAATTAAAAAGCTGGAGGGATAAAAAATGAGTCATGTAAAAGAATATATGGTGCGGACGATGAATTCAGTTACACCTGATGACAGTATTCGGAAGGCGATTATTTTGATGTATAGATCAGAGCAGTCAGTTCTGCCCGTAGTCGATCATCAAAATCTTTTTGTGGGAACTATCTACAGCAACAATATTTTAAAGAACATAATTCCTGAGAGCTTTGGTTTTTTAGACAGCAGCCGAATTTTTTATGAAGTTAATGAAGCGGTAGAAAATTTAAAATACGTCAAGGATGAAAAAGTGGAAAAATATATGGCCCGCAACCGGGATGCTGTCAAAGAAAATAGTGATATGAAAAAAATTGCTGATATTATGCTTAATAATAAAGAGTCTCATCTTTTTGTAATTAATGACAAGGGGTTTTTACGGGGGTTTATAGAGAGATCAAATTTGCTGCATTATTTACTGGATGAGGCTGAAGATAAAAGGAATGATTAATTGTTATTCTCTATTTATAACTTTATAATTTTATAAGTTAATAGAATAAAAACGAGGTGTGATTTATGAATGAACTAGTATCTTTCTCTGCAATTGAAGTTGAAGAATGGCTTGCTTTAGAAAACATAGCCAATAAAGAACTTTATTTGATTTCTGTTTTTCTGCTTTTTGCTTTTTTGATAGTTTTGCTGGCCAAAAAATACAGAATACCAATAGTTGTTGGTTATGTTTTTCTGGGGATTTTATTGAGTCCTGATATTATATCACTTTTTCCGATGATAAATCAGGAAATGTATAACATGTATACTTTTATTCTCGCCAACCTTGGTTATATTACCAATATAGCTCTGGCTTTTATTGCTTTTACTATTGGTAGTGAACTGTCATTTAAAACAATTAAACGGCTTGGTAAAAGTATAATTTCTATAGCTTTAGCAGAATCCATTTCGGCCTTTATAGTGGTTACTGCGGCTATTTATTTAACCGGATCACCACTTTATGAAGCACTTTTATTTGGTGCTGTTGCTTCTGCTACTGCGCCGGCTGCTACTGTAATGGTTCTAAAAGAGTACAATGCGGAAGGACCGCTGACTTCGACTATTATGGCTGTCGTTGGCCTGGATGATGCTTTTGCTTTAATAATCTTTTCGCTGATCAATCCGATAGCTTATGCCCATTATCAGGGGGAGGGAGCCATTAATTTAGTTGAAGTGATAATTTTTCCTTTAGTTGAGATCTTTGGTGCTATTATTGTTGGTCTGGCATTTGGTTATGCAGCTCAGCATCTATTAACTATTTTTAATGAAAAAACCAGAAAGATATTAACAGTTGTAACAACAATTACTTTGAGTTCTTCAATTTCAATTTTCTTTGGCTTTTCCCCATTGATTGCCAATCTTGCGGTTGGTTTTGGAGTTAGAAATTTTGCCAAGATGAACCTGCAGATTTCTGAAGAAATTGATACCATGACAATTCCTCTTTATGCCATGTTTTTTATAGTGGCTGGTACTGAAATCAGATTTTCGGAGATGGGTTCCCTTAGTTTTCTGCTGATAGCCTTTACTTATTTAATTGCGCGTATCGTCGGTAAGGTGGGGGGGTCAACTCTGGCCGCCAGTATTTCTGGAGCTCCAGAAGCGGTAAAAAAATATATTGGTCTGGGACTTTTGCCTCAGAGTGGGGTAGCAATTGCTCTGGCTTATTCTATCCAGAGACAGTATGTTCAGGCTCCTGAAATTGGCCTTGTGATTTTCAACACTTTATTACTTACAGCTGCTATGACTGAAGTATTTGGTCCACTTTTAACTAAATATGCTGTAGTAAATGCAGGGGAAACACACGAATAAAGCAGTCAGCGAAAAAATAACAGTTTTTAATTTTATTTTAAGATTAATAGTCTATAATGAGGTGTAAGCTGAAGACTGCAGGAATTACTTCTTTTTTAGAGAAATCATATTATAGTGGTAATTTGTTTATAAGATACTGGAAGTCGAGTGTTTGTAGGGTTTAAATAGAGTTAATAACAGGAAGGAGTATGCTATTGAATCTTTTGAATAAATTTAGCAAGAAAATCGCGATTGATTTAGGTACAGCTACAGTTATTATTTACGAAAGTGATAAGGGAATTGTTTTGCAGGAACCTTCTTTTGTAGCTATAGACTCAAAATCAAATAAAGTGATTGCAGTTGGTGAGGAAGCCAGGAGAATGCTTGGTAGAACACCAGCTAATATAGATGTTGTCAGGCCGTTAAAAGATGGTGTAATTGCAAATTTTGAGGTAGCAGAAATGATGCTTAAAAGTTTTTTGAAAAAAGTCGGAGTAAAAAGCAGGTTTATCAAACCATTAATTATGGTCTGTATTCCGGTTGGTGTTACTGGAGTCGAAAGTCGAGCTGTTCTGGAGGCGGCAGTTCAGGTAGGTGCCCGCAAAGCATTTTTGATCGAGGAGCCTGTAGCAGCCGCAATTGGAGCCGGACTTAGAATTGAAAAAGCAGAAGGTAATATGGTAATTGATATTGGCGGTGGAACAACAGAAATAGCAGTTCTTTCTCTGGGAGGAATTGTAGTTGGAGAGTCGATTAGAGTCGGTGGCGATAAATTTGATGAGGCTCTGGTGCGCTATATTCGAGAAAATTATAACTTAGTTATTGGCGAATCGACTGCCGAAGAGATCAAAATCAATATTGGGAGTGCAGATCCCAATTATTCTGCTAAGTATGAGGTAAAAGGAAGAGATTTGATGTCCGGTCTGCCGAGACATATTGAATTAACAGCTGAGGAAACAAATAAAGCATTTAAAGAACTGCTTGATAATATTGCTCAGGCGGCCAGGCGGGTTTTAGAAAAAACTCCCCCCGAATTATCAGCTGATATAGTAGAAAAAGGTATTATTTTAACAGGTGGTGGCTCTCTACTTGAGGGGCTGGATAAGTTTATCAGTCGGCAGACAGAAGTTGGGGCCTTTGTTACTGATGATCCGCTGGTCTGTGTTGCTGAAGGAACCGGTCAGGCTTTAAATGAACTGGACAAAATATCAAATGTTTTAAGTACAGGAGAACAGGGCATATTATCGTAAAAGTAACTGGAGAGTGATTTAAATTGAAAAGTAAGACAGCTAAAATTTTATTATCTATTTTAATATTTTTAATCCTGATCAATACCCCAGTGCTTGCAGCAGAAAATATAATGCCTTTAGATGAAGTGGAAGCAGGAATGACAGGTTATGGAAAGACTGTTTTTTCTGGTAATAAGATAGAAAAGTTTGATATTGAAATTGTTGATGTACTGGATAACCGCAGTTTAGACGAGGATCTTATCCTGATTAAACTGACTGGGGATAAAGTGGATGAATATGGTGGTATTGCTGCCGGGATGAGCGGCAGTCCTATTTATCTTGAGGGAAGACTAATTGGAGCAATCGGTTATGGTTGGAATAATAGTGATCATCGTTATGGATTGGTTACCCCAATCGAGCGGATGTTAAAACTTCTGGAAAATGATAAGGTTGAAAAAACAGATGGAGATATGAGTGATCTTGAATTTGATCTGGAAGAATTGGATCCGGATGAAAATATTATCAGATCAGAAACTCCAGTGATGGTCAGCGGTATCAGAGGAAGAGCACTAAAGAGACTGGAAAATAATCTGGCGGAACTGGATCTGGATGTAATTCCAGGCTCAGGAATTGAAGAAACAGATAAAAGCAATAAAAGACCTGAGCCCGGGGAAGCAGTTGCAGTCCAGCTGGTTAGAGGTGATATTAGTGTTGCCTCAATCGGAACTCTAACCTATGTAGATCAGGGACGTTTTTTGGCTTTTGGTCATCCATTTACCAATAAAGGTGATGTTAATTATCTTTTGAGCAGAGCTCATATTAATGCTGTGATTCCAAGTACAGAGCAACCTTTTAAACTTGGTTCTCCCTATAAACGGCTCCTGGGTTCTGTAACTCAGGACAGAGGGGCAGGAATTGCCGGCAGAATAGATACTTATCCCAAAATCACCCCGCTTTATATTTCGATTTCCGAAAATGGCAAGCTGAAAAAAGAAGTTAGTCTGCAGATTATAAATGACGAATATTTTTTCTCCTCCCTGGCAAACAGTGCTGCTCTACAGGCTGTTGACTCTGCTCTGGATAGAATAGGACCTGGTTCGGCAGAATCCAGAGTAAAAATTATGGGACGGGGACTGCCGCAGCTGCAGATAGAATCTAGTAATATGTATTACAGCCAAAATGATATTGGCAGTATGGCCCTCTATGATTTTTCTCAGCTTTTAGATCTGATTTTGACAAATCCTTTTGAGGAGATTAATTTAATTGATATCAGACTGGAATTGAACTTCAATCAGAGTGACAGTGTGGCTTTGATTCAGGAAGCGAAAGTCTTAAATGATAAAATATATCCTGGTGATGAAATTGAAGTAGAGGTGACTCTACACCGTTACCGCAATGGGACAGAAAAGAAGAATTTGACAATTAAGGTGCCCGAAGATGTAGAGCCTGGAATTGCAACCCTCTTTATTGATGGAGGTTATACTGGTGAGGCAATGCGACCTGAAGATACAACGCAAATGCAGAGCAGTGGTGGCCTGAATGAAGCAGAAGTTTCTGGCCATAAAAGTTTTGAGTCCATGCTAAATTCATATCTGGACTCTCCGGACAATAATGATGTTATTTTACAGCTGTATCCTTCCTATGCTGCTCCTGTTTATCAGGAAAGCAGCGAAGTTGCTCCCGGGCAAAAAAAGGATAGTGGAGCCGAAGGAGAAACAGCTGTCCAGGCAGCTGAAAAAAATGCTGGAGAAGTTGATCAATTAGACAATATAGATGAAGAGATAAAAGAACGTTATTCGACCGATTATGTACTTGAGGGTAGTTTAAATCTTGATCTTGAGATCTTAGACCCTTCCAGTCGTGAGGAGGCTCAAGCAGCAGGAAATAATAGAGAGGAAAAGCAATATTAACTCTATTTATCCGAAGCTTTCGATGGAGGTTTTTAAATGGATAAGCAAATAAAATATCTTTTGGGGGTTTTGATTTTACTGCTTATCTCAGCTTATTTTTTGAGTCTGTTGAGCGGTTTACCCCAATATTTTAAAGATGATATTATTGCTTTTCTGGAAGAAAGGTTTAAGGGAGAAATTTCTTTCAGCTCTGTCTCTTTATGGCCTCTAAATCGAATTCGCCTTAATAAATTTGAATTTACTTCTGAAAGTGGTAGTTCTTTTAAGGCTGATGCGTTAAATCTTGATTATAGCCTTAATTTTCGAGAGGATGAAATAATCCAGGTTGAATTTATTGAACTTCTGGGAGCAGAAATTGAAGTTCAAAGCGAATTTTTGAATTTAAACCAAAACTCATCCGGGACTCAAAATTTTAGAGCTGTTTTGAATCAGGATGATTTTTTAAGAGGCTTAAATCTACCTGATTTTCTGGAAGATTTAAGAGTTAATATCAGAGATTCCAGTTTGAGTCTGAATACTGAAACTTTAGATTTAAAATTAAATGATCTGCAGCTTGGTCTGGCAGCTAAAGCAGGTGATGTTTATGATTTAAATGTCTCTACAGCCTTAGATCTCAGACAGCTTAAACTGAGCAGTGGCCAGAGCTTAAATGATATTAATTTAAGCAAAGTTGATCTGCAGTTTGTTAGAGAAAGTTCAGCTGCTAGTATTTATTTTAATGCTCAGGATTTAAAGCTGCCAGAGGTGGTGGAGAACCTGCCATTATCTAGTATTGATTATCAGGGTTTGGAGATTGATTTGAAAACTCTTAGTGGTTTAAGTTCAGTTAGAGGAGAACTTAACTTTAAAGATTATGGGCTGCAAAATTATCAGAGTCAGCTCGATCTTAAAAATCTGGAACTTCAGAGCAGCTACAGCAGCCAATCTGAGCAGAAGGAGAGTATTAGTTTAAGTGCTCCTGCTTTGAATATTAAAATTTCCGGGCCCGAATTGAGCCTGGCAGTGATTAAAAATAAGATCTTCTGGGATCAAAATCCTCTGGATTTAAGTTTTAAGTGGAATCAGAACAAAGATTACAAACTCAAGCTCAGAGGAAAAGACTTTAACTATAATTATAAATTTTTAATCCCTTATCTGGAGACAGCCAGGCTTAATTTTGACTTTCAGCTGACTGCTAAAGAAAATCAGATTCAGTCGGCTGCGGCAGAAATTTCGGCTTCTGAGCTCCGGGGTGATTATTTAGATTTAAAACAGATCGAGTTATCAGCAATACTTGATCAAAAAGAACTGTTTATAAACCGGGCAAAATTTTTATTGAATGATCAAAACCAGCTTGATTTAAGAGGTAGTTATAATCTTGCAGAGAAAAATTATCTTTTAAGTGCTGAAGCAGAAAATTTTATTTTGACTGAAGATATTATGTCCGGGCTTAATCAGATAGATTATCTGAGAGATGGCAATTATCTCAATCAAATTGATAAAATAAAAGACAGACATTTAGACTTTAAAATTAATACAGCCGGTATTTATAATGGCATTGATGAGCTGTCAACAAATGGAGATTTAAGTTTAGCTTTCAAGTCAGCGGCTTATGGGGCCGATTTTAAAATTGACAGTTCTTTCTGGTATACAGATAACAGGTTATTTCTTAATTCTTTAAAACTGATTTCTGATTATGGTCGCCTGGACTTAATGGGGGAGCTAGATTTAGATTCGCAAACAATGCAGCTGCGTTATGCCGCTCGAAATCTGGAACCTGAGCTGCTGAATGAATTTTTAGCAGAAGACTTAACTGTCTTATCCGGGCTAAATACTGATCTGGATTTTCTGGAAGGTTCAATTACCAACTCTTTTGCCAGTCCTACGGTCAATATTCGACTCAAAATGGCAGAATTAAAATATGAAGATTATTTGCTTGATGATTTAAGTTTATCTGCAATTTATGAAAATGATAACCTGCAGATTAATGACTTTCAGGCAAAAATTGCACAGGCAGCTATTTCTGCTTCTGGTGAGCTGAGACATCTTTCCCAGCTTGAGGAGGCAGAGCTTGACCTGCAGTTGAACAGTCAAAATCTATATTTTCAGGATATAGCGGATTTCAGTTCTCAAAATATACCTTTAAGTGGAGAGATTCAGCTGCAGGCAGCACTCAGCGGCAGGTTGACAGATTATGATTTGAATTTACAACTGGCAGCTGCCAGCAGTATTTTGCAATTAGACGGTCAGGAAATTGAATTTTCCAAACTTCAGGCAGAAATTATCAGGACAAATGGTGATTTTGTAGTGAAAACATTAACTGCAGAGCAGCAAAATCTGCAGCTGAGTGCAGGAGGTAGTTTTAACTTTAAAGAAGGTTTTGACATTAATTTAAATATCAGTGGCTTTGAACCAGCAAATTATCTGAGTAATTATCAGTTTGCTGCCGGAAAAGTTGAGGGCAGCCTTTCCTTAAAAGGGAAGTTGCGCGGTGAAATGGATAAAGCAGTATTTAATTTTGAACTTGATTCTGAAAACTTAAGTTTTGCAAATTTTAATCTGGAGCTTGGAGATAATTCTTTAACTTACAGAATAGGTGAAAATAAAGTATTAGTTGACCAATTCAATTTCACTGCTGGTTCTGGCAGATATAATATAAATGGTCAGATATTGGATATAAATAGTCAGCCGAAAAGTGACTTAAAAATTGAACTGCTGGAAATCCCGGCCAGAGAGTTAACCCTTAAGTTTGTTGATTTTTACCCTCTGGCATCTGATCTGATTTTTAAAGGAAACATAGATTTTAAATCTACTGGTCTTGATTATCAGGCTCAACTTGATCTCAGGGCTAATTCGGAGTCAGGTCAGGGTAATTTAAGTTTAGCCGGGACTGTTGATGATGATTTTGCCCTTGAGTTTAAAGGGTCAGATGTAGAAGTTGATTTTAACTCCAGACAGTATGATTTTAATTTAAATTTAAAAAGTCTGGTTGATTTTAGTGGTTCGGTTGAGGGGAGCCTTAAATCTCCAGTTGTAAGAGTCAGTCATAATCTGCGGGAATTAACTGTTAATAATAATCCTGTAGAAGTAGTCGAAGGAGAAATTTTGCTTGAGAGTAATCGCAGATTTTCGGTTTCGGAAAGTATTAATTATAAAAGTGGAGGCAGCCTTAAACTTGACGGAAGTTATTCTATGATTGACCATCAATTAAATTTGAGTACCAATCTGGAATCACTGCCACTTGGATTTTTGATTTCTTTTCTGGGAGAGGATTACTCTGCTTCCGGTAGAATTAATGGTTCTTTTAGGGCCGAAGGGAGTCTGGAATCGCCAGCTTTGAGTGGTAACCTTGATCTTGTGGCTGAAAGACTTAATCTTGGCCTCACAGATCCTATTGAGGATCTGAGTGCAAAAATAAATCTTAGAGATGGTAGTGCCGTGATTGAAAGTCTAAATGGAAGTTTTGCAGAAGGAAACTTCAGTGTTAGTGGAGATCTAAATCTGCTTGAACAGGAGAATGCCTGGAACTTAAATTTCAGTGGTCAAAAGCTGTATTTTGAATATGGTTCGCTGGCAGGGGATTTTGATGCTGAACTTATTTTTAAGGGACCCTTATTTAATCCTGTGCTTACAGGAGATCTACTGGCTTATGATTTTAAGATAGGAATTCCCTTCAAGTGGCCGGCCAGTGAGTCGGAACCGGGAGCTTTTGTTCCGAAAATTAATATCGACATCAGACCGGGGGAAAATGTAACTGTTGAAAATGAAAACATGGAAGTTATGGTCCAAAGTGGGAGCCTCAATCTTCAGTTTGACAGCAGTCTGGAAGAATCACTGGCAATGGAAGGTCGGCTGCGCAGTGAAGAAGGGAATTTTACTTATTATAATTCCCGTTTTAAACTGGAAAATGCCGAAGCGGTTTTTACACCGGTTGATGAAAATGATATTCCGAGTCTGAGTGTTAATGCTATTACCTATGCTGGTGGTCATGAAATTAACATAAACTTAAATGGCCCGGCAAATAATATGCGGATTTCTCTCAGCTCTGATTCTGATCTAACAGAAGAAGAAATCCTGAATTTATTGTCTACCCGGGGAGCTCTGGGTTCTGCCATAATCGGTGGAGAAGATATAGGAATTCAAAATATTATCTGGCAGGAATTAATGCGCGTTGTAAATTCATTTCTGCAGCGAGGGGTAATTTCTGATCTGGAATCAGATTTTGAGACAATCTTTTCTCTTGACCGGGCAGAAATTGATGCTTTTCAGTATGGTTTAGAAAGAGAATTTGCAATTTATCTGGGTAAAAATATTACAGATAAACTTTACTTAGAATATGCTTCATTTTTTAACGAGGAAGGTCGTAGAGGTGAAATATCCTTTCAATATAAATTAACTGACCCCACAGTTTTAAAGGGTACTTATTTTGGTGATAATGAATATCAGATCAGTATAGAAACAGAAATCGAATTTTAGGAGGCAGAGTAATGAGAAATAGTTTATTGACAGCAGTTCTTATTTTTGCAGTGATATTTGCAATTGCTGTTCCGACCGCAGCTCAAAATATTCCAATTGATGAGATTACTAAAATTACAGTCGAAGGTAATGATTATGTTAGTGATTTTGAAATTTTAAATGCAGTGAAAACTGAAGTTGGAGATCAGACAGATCAGGAGGCACTGCGTTCAGATATGCAGGCTGTATTTGAACTGGGATATTTTTCTGATGTAAATATTGTTTTTGAAAACTTTGAAGGTGGATTGAATGTAATTTTCGAAGTTGTAGAAAACCCGGTGCTCAGGGAGATTAATATTTCCGGCAATGGAGATTTGTATTCTGAGGCAGAAATTAAGGAAGCTCTTGATCTAAAGTTAGAGACGGTTTTAAATGTTAAAAAGATGAATGAAAATCTAAAAGCTTTTCAGGAAAAGATGCAGGATGATGGTTATATCCTGGCTCGTTATAAAGATGTGAATATCTCAGAGGAAGGAATTTTAACTGTTGAGATTAGTCCTGGCTATCTTGATTCTATAGAGATTAGCGGCAACACTAAAACCAAAAATGATGTTATTTTGAGAGAAATGCCGATAGAAGCTGGAGATGTTATTAATATTAAGAAAATCCAGCGGGGCTATCAGAATCTGCATCGGCTTGAGTTTTTTGAAAATATAAATCCGGAACTGCAGCGAGTAGAAAGCGAAGAAAATCTGGCAAAACTGGTGATTAACCTTGAGGAAGGCCAGACTGGAAGACTCAATTTTGGTGGAGGGTACAGCTCCACAGATGGCTGGCTTGGTTTTGTTGATGTTAGTGAGAAAAATCTTTTTGGAAATGGCCAGAATATAAGTGCCAAATGGCAGTTTGGTGATACAACCACCTATTCTTTAAACTTTTATGAACCCTATCTCTGGCAGAGCGATTTTTCCTTTGGTTTTAGTGTCTATGACCGTGAAACCGAGAGAACAAACTCTGATGGTGATGATTATAAGCGGGAAAGCAGGGGTGGAAGTATAACTTTTGGTCATCCACTTCCTAATGACTGGAGAACTTCACTGCGATACAGAGTTCAGGATACAAAAGAATACTGGAGCGATGACAGTGGGATAATTTATGATAATAGTCTTCGTTCTTTAACCCTTGGTTTTAGAAGAGATTCTACTAATAACAGGTTCCACCCGACCTCTGGTTCGATCAATGATTTTGAGATTGAGCATGCAGGTGGTATTGTTGGTGGAGAAATGAAATTTACTAAATTCAACTGGGACAGCCGCCGGTATTTCCACGGCTTTAAAAATCACGCGCTGGCTGTAAGAATGAAACTCGGTTTAAGTGAGGCCACTACACCACTTGAGGGAGAAGAATATGATCTAGGCGGCTCAGACAGTCTGCGAGGTTATGAAAGAAGTGATTTTGATTATGAAGATAAAGCCAATAATAATTTGCTCTTATTTAATATCGAATATCGAATTCCTTTAAATGAAAGCTTTACAGGAGTTATCTTTACAGATGCCGGTAATGTCTGGGAAGACAGAGATAGTATCTCACTAAATGATCTATATTATGGTTATGGACTTGGAGTCAGGGTGAATACTCCTGTTGGACAGCTGCGTTTAGATTACGGCTGGGATGAAGATCAGGATGGTCAGCTGCACTTCAGTATCGGTAATACATTTTAAAATAGCTAGATAAGAGAAATTAAGTTTTATAAACTAGTTAAGTTTTATAAACTAAGGAATAATGATTTAACTTAATTAGAGATAATTTAATACCGCCTGGAGGAATAAAAAAATGAATTTGAGTGATGATCGCAAGTTTCAATTAGCAGTGGTGCTTTTACTAGCGGCTATCCTGGCTGCGGTGCTTCTGCTTGGAATATTGACAGAAGATAAAACAGTTGATAAAGTAGCCTACGTAAATCTGGAGCGAGTTTTTGAGGAGCATCCTGCTCGTGCCGCAGCAGAGTCAACTCTAAACCAGAAAGCAGCTGAATATCAACAGCAGCTTGAAAATGAGTCTGAAGATCTTTCCGGGGTTGAACAGAAAGAAATGCTGGCTAAATATCAGAATCAATTGCAGAATTTAGAGGCTGATCTCCTTGATTCTGTTACCCGAGAGGTGGAAAAGGTAATTAAAGAAACTGCTGCGGAAAAAAAAGTTAAATTTGTTCTAGAAGATGAGCAGGTTTTATATGGCGGCTATGATCTGACAGATGATGTTTTAGAAAAATTAAAGGAAGAATGGTAATTAGTTGTATTTTGGGTTATGTCAGCAAATTAATACTTAAATAGAAAGGGGAAAGGTCAAAATGGATAAATATGACTATCATTTTATCTCCATAAAATTTTTAACTGCAATTTTATTGGCTCTTATTTTTGCCTTTCTCCTTATTTATGTTTTTACTCCTCAACGGAGAGAGGATTATCCTGTTTACAGACTGCAGCAGAAAGAGCCGGTATTTTTAGAGAATGGCTTTGCTGCTCAAATACTGACAGATAAAGACTTACTTAAACAGGAAAAACTGGCTTTTGAAGCAGGTTTAAGAGAAAGAAGTTTCGAATTGATGGAGCAGAGTAAAAATAGTATGCTGGCAGTTATCAGCGCTAATTATTTAGAAAAGATGAATGGTCTGCGGGAAGAAAGGATGCTGACTCTGGAGGCAGAACGCAGAAAACTGGCAGAAAGAGAAAAAAATTTACTTCAGGAAAAACGCCAGCAGCTTGAAGATGAACTTTCGCAAAAACTGCAGCAGCTCAGGCAGGAGGTTCGAAACAAATATTCTGATTTTAATCAGAAAAAAATAAGAGATAATTATTTAAAAATGATAAATCTTCAGCTTAAAATTGAATTTGTGGCTCGAACTGAAAGTGAGAAAGAAAAATATCAGGAACAGCTTAAGCAGCTGCGCTCAGAACAGCAGGCTCTGATTGCGGAGAAAAACTCTAAGTTAAATAATGATATTTCTAATCAAACCAGTAATCTGATTATGGAATTTAATCAGCAGTATTCTGATTACAGAAAGCAGATTCGCAGTCAACATCAGGAGATCATTTCAGAACAAAGACAGAAAATCGAATCTGAACTGGCAGCAGCTAGAACAGAAATAAAATCAGATTTAGCAGCAGCCAGAGAGGAAAAAGCTGCAGAATTGGATAGTTTTATTGAAAAAAGCAAAAAACAGTACTATTAAAACGGGGGATTTTTGATGCACTATTATCGTAAGGCTATTGCAATATTTATACTTGTTCTGGCATTGATGCTGCCGCTGTTTTTAGAGAAACAGGAGCAAACAGCAGTTGTTAATTTAGAAGCAGTGATTTCGGCCAGCTCTTTTTTAAGTCAGATTAGAGATCAGATTGCAGCTGACCCAGAAAAAAATCAGATTTCGCTAAAACAGGCAGAAAATAAAATAATGGATATTTTAAGAGTTGAAGCAGAGGAACTGGCACTGGAGAAAAGTTACAGCAGTGTTTTGATTGATCAAGCAATCTATAAGGGAGGAAAAGATATCAGCCAGGAACTTGCTGATAAAATAGATAACAAATATAAATAAATTATTGTTAATCTTAAGGGGGATAATATAAAATTGACAGCAGCCAAGAAAAATAGTTATCAAGTTGAAGAATTAGCAGTGATTACAGATTCAGAAATTAAGGGAAATAAAAAGTTAGAGGTTGATAATGCAAGGGGGATAGAAGAAAGTTTAGCTAATTCTGTTACCTTTGCTGATCAAAAAGAATATTTAATTCAGGCTTTAAAATCAGAGGCTGCGGTAATTGTCAGCAGTTATCAGATTTGCGAAGAGCTTGATTTAGAAATAAAAGCTGAGAAAACATTTTTGCTGACAGATAATCCCAGAAGAGTTTATGCTCAGATTGCTGATCTGCTGACACCAAGACCATATGCCAGTGGAGAAATTTCCGAGAAAGCAGTGATCGATGATTCGGTTAAACTGTCAGAAAATCTTTCTATTCATCCCGGCGTGGTAATTGCAGAGAATGTAGAGATTGCTGAGAATACTATTCTTGCACCAGGAGTGATTATAGGACCGGATGTCAAAATTGGCAGCAACTGTCTTTTGCATCCAGGAGTGATTATCGAAAGAGGAACAATAATTGAGGATGAAGTTATAATTCAATCCGGTGCTGTAATTGGTTCTGATGGTTTTGGTTTTGCTACAGACGAAAGTGGACACCATAAGATTCCCCAGCAGGGTAATGTGATTATTGAGTCTGAGGTGGAGATTGGTGCTAATGTTACTATTGATAGAGGAGCAAGTGGACCGACAATTATTAGAAAAGGTAGTAAGCTGGATAATCTAATTCAGATTGGTCATAATGTTGAAGTAGGTGAAGAATCTCTGCTGGTAGCTCATACCGGTGTAGCTGGAAGTACAAAGTTGGGTCGGCGGGTAACTCTGGGAGGACAGTCGGGAGTTGTTGGCCATATCAAACTGGCAGATAATACAACAGCAGCTGCCAGAGCAATGGTTACTTCTCCTACCAATAAAGGCGATTTTATTTCTGGTGCCCCGGCCCAATCACACAGAGAAGCTCTTAAGGAACAGGCTTATTTACGTCGCCTGCCTAAATATATAGATAAAATAAAGAAATTGGAAAAGAAACTGGAGGAACTGGAAAATAAATAATCCTTGAATTATAAAGTCAATAAATATATAATAAACTATTGAAAGGCTTTTAATGAAAGGATGACAGTTTTGTATATAGAAAAAGGACAACAAAAGACACTAAATGAAGAGATTGAAATTAAAGGGATTGCCCTGCATTCGGGCAAAGATGCTGAAATTAAATTAAAACCAGCTCCGGTTAATACGGGAATAGTTTTTTTTCGTTCTGATTTAGATTATCAATTAAAATTGAAGGCAGAGCCGGGGGCGGTAGTTAATCTGGTAAGAAATACTACAATTGGTAGTAGAGAAATTAAAGAAGCTAAAGTTAGTACAATTGAACATTTAATGGCGGCAATCTGGGGCAGTGGAATTGACAATTTAAAAATCGAAGTTTCCGGCCCCGAGGTTCCAGTTATTGATGGAAGTGCCTATCCTTATTACCAGCAGATTCTGGCGGCTGGACTGAAAGATCAGCAGGAACAGAGAAAGATTTTTAAAGTTGAGTCTCCGATTTATGCTCGTGAGGAAGAATCTTATATCACCATTCTCCCTTATGAAGGTTTTAAGGTTTCCTATACTCTGGATTATCAGCATCCAGTAATTGGAAGTAGTTATTTTGAATTCGATACTGATAAAATTAGTTTTGGAGAAGAAATCGCCAGAGCCAGAACTTTTGGCTTTGCTGCCGAAGTGGAAAAGCTGCATGAACAGGGGCTGGCGCTGGGAGGAAGTTTGCAAAATGCTGTTTTAATAGAAGAGAAGCAAACAGTAAATCCACTCAGATTTGAAAATGAGTTCGTAAGACATAAAATTCTCGATGTTATTGGAGATATGTTTTTAAATGGCAGAATTATGGGCCATATAATAGCCGTAAAATCAGGTCACAGACTTCATGTCAGGCTGGCGGAGAAGATTAGAGAAAAAATGCTTGAGGAGGAAAATTAATTTGAGTGAGATAAATGAAATTATTGATATTGGTGTAATCAGGTCAATTTTACCCCATCGCTATCCTTTGTTATTAGTAGATAGAATCGAAGAAGTGCATAAAAAGGAATCTATTGTTGGGATTAAAAATGTAACAATTAATGAAGAGTTTTTCCTGGGACACTATCCTGATCACCCAATAATGCCCGGAGTGTTGATAGTCGAGGCGATGGCTCAGGTAGCAGGAATTTTAATTTATTATAGTTTTGAAGATATGGAAGATAAGCTTCCTATTTTTACGAGTATTGATAAGGCTAAGTTTAGAACACCTGTTAAGCCTGGAGATCAATTAAGAATCAAGGTAGAAATAGTGAGATTGCGCAAAAGAGTATCTAAGGTTCGAGGAGAGGCTTATGTGGGCGATAATCTTGCTGCAGAAGCAGAAATGATGTTTACTTTTGAGGAGAAATAGAGATAAAATTCTGGAAGGGGAATGATAGTCTTGGCAGCTGAAAAAAAAGGAAAAGTGCTTCACATGAGCAATATTCATGAGACAGCAATTGTTGCTCCTGGAGCCAAAATTGGGAAAAATGTTGAAATTGGCCCCTATGCTATTATTGGCGAAAATGTCGAAATCGGTGAGGGAACTGTGATTGGACCTCACGTCGTGGTTAAGGGCTGGACACAAATTGGTAAAAATAATGAAATATTCCATGGGGCTTCTATAGGCTTTGAGCCCCAGGATTTAAAATTTGATGGAGAAAAAAGTTATCTTTTTATTGGAGATAACAATACCATTAGAGAAAATGTTACTATTCACCGGGGGACCGCTGATGGCGGCGGGGAGACAAGAATTGGAAATGATAACTTACTAATGGCTTACTGTCATGTAGCACATGACTGTCAGTTGGGCAGCAATATTGTAATGTCTAATGCTACCAATCTGGCCGGCCATGTAGTAATTGAAGACCATGCTGTAATTGCTGGTATGGTTGGTGTGCATCAGTTTGTACGTATCGGAAAGATGAGTATGGTTGGTGCTCACTCTAAAGTAGTAAAGGATGTTCCACCCTACATTTTAGTTGACGGACATCCAGCAGGAGTCAATGGGATTAATGTTATTGGGTTAAGACGCAATGGGGTCAGTCCTGATATGCGAGGAGAGATTAAAAGAGCTTATAAAACTCTTTATCGTTCCAAGCTAAATATTGATGAAGCAATTGAAAAAATGGATCAGGAGCTGGATGCCAGTGAGGAAATTGAGCATTTTCTGCGCTTTTTGCGTAATGCAAGCCGCGGAATCTGCCGGTAGGTGTCATCGATGACTAAAAAAGCTCTGATTGCAGGTTGGGGTGATCTGCCGCGGCTCTGGGCTGAGAAGGCTCAGGCTGCCGGAGAAAATTTTATTGTTATAAAAATAGCCGAAGAAATCACAGCTGAATTCTCTGATTTAGACTGTGCAGAATATACGGTTAATTTAACCCGACTGGAGGAAATTTTGCAGCTTTTAGAGAAAGAAAAAATTGAAGAGGCTATCTGGCTGGGCAAGATTAAGAAAACACATCTTTTTGCTGATTTTAATCCAGATCAGAAGCTGAAGCAGCTTTTGGTACAGCTGCCTGATTTAAATGATGACACAATTTTAGGAGCTCTGGCACTGGAATTTATAAATTCGGGAGTCAAGATTCTACCTCAGACTTATCTTTTAGAAGATCAGCTGGCAGAGGCAGGAGTTCTGGCCGGTCAAGTGGAAGCTGATTTAAAAAAAGATCTAATCTTTGCTTTTGAGACTGCTTTTAATCTCGGTCGTTTTGATATCGGCCAGACAGCTTTAATTAAAGATGGAGCTGTAATGGCCCTGGAGGCAATTGAAGGAACAGATGAGGCCATAAAACGGGCGGCAAAATTTGGTGGCCCGGGAGTAGTTATGGCTAAATGCAGTAAAAAAAGTCAGGATCTTCGCTTTGACCTACCAACAGTTGGTTTAAAGACGCTGGATAATTTAATTGCAGCTGAGGCAGCTGCTTTAATTATCGAAGCAGAAAAAACTTTTGTTTTAAATAAAGAGGAATTTTGCCGCAGAGCAGCTGCCAACGGAATTGTAATTGCTGCCGCGGAATATAAAGAAGGGGAGTTAATTCTACCTTGGCAAAAATAATGGTTTCTGCAGGCGAGATATCGGGAGATATGCACGCTGCTGCAGTCCTAAAAAAAGTAAAAGAAGTAAATGATAGTATTCAAATTTTTGGTATGGGCTCAACTGCGCTTAAAGAAATAGGAGCGGAGATTTTAATTGACCCTACTAAAATTAGTACTATTGGCTATATAGAGGCCTTAAAAAATCTAAAAACTCATTTTAAGCATCTCAGACAAATGAAAAAGCTGCTCAGAGAACGAAAACCGGATCTTGTTTTTCTGGTCGATTATTCAGCTTTTAACATGAAGCTAGCTAAAGCCTGCAGTCAGGAAGGGATTAAGGCAGTCAATTATTTCCCACCATCTGCCTGGGTTTATAATAAGCGGCGAGCCAGCAAGATGGCTTCTTATGGTACTCATATTGCAGCTGTTTTCCCAATGGAGAGAGATGTTTATCGCCAGGCAGGAGCAGAAGTCACTTTTGTCGGTCATCCCCTGGTGGATATTGTAGAAGTGGAAAAATCTGAGGCTGAAATTAAAAAAGATTTAAAAATTGATCATCAAAAACCGATAATTACTCTTTTTCCGGGCAGCCGTCGGGGAGAAATTGAATCTCTGCTGCCGGAAATGCTAAAAGCAGTCCGGAAAATAAAAGCTAAAAAGCCGGAGCTTGAATTTCTGCTTTCTGCTGCAGACGGGATTGAACTGGAGTATTTAAATTCTTTTATTAATAAATTTGATCTTGAGCTAAAGATTATTCAAAAAAACAATTATCAGTTAATGCAGATTTCAGAATTTATAATTTCGGCATCGGGAACCACAACTCTGGAGGCTTCCATATTAAATACACCTCAGATAATCTGTTATCAGGCAGCTCTAACTACTTATCTGCTTGCTAAATATCTTTTTAAAGTTCAATTTGTCGGCCTGCCTAATATTATTGCCGGAGCAGAAGTAGTGCCGGAGCTGCTGCAGAATGATTTTGAGGCAGAAAAAATTGCTGAATTTTCGTTGAACTGGCTGAATAATAAAGAAGAATTAAAAAAAATAAAAAAGGAACTGCAGACGGTACGCCACAAGCTTGGTGGTGGAGGTGCAGTGAAAAAAACAGCAGATTTACTGCTTAGAGAAGGAGGGCTAAAAAATCGTGGATAGAAAGAGTATTTTTTTAGCGCTCTTTATTTTTATTATTATCATTTTTTCTCTTTATTTTAGTCTGGAAAAAAATCCAATTATTCCACCTGAACCGCCTGCCGAAAATCAGGCGCTGCCCGAGGAGGAACTGGAAGAGGTAAATTTTAGTATTTTTAATAACCAGCAGCAGCACGAGCTAAAGTTAGAGAGTGAAAATCTTAAAAATTATAAAGAGAATCAGCGAATGGAGTTAAAACCGGTTGAGGCAGAAGTCTATTCTCTCAATGATGAACAACTGTTATATACTCTCAAAGGGGATTTTGCTATTTATTACAGCAGTAAAAATTATCTTGAGATTCGCGGTAATGTAGTTATCGAGAGTGATCGTTATTATATTGAAGCTGAGGAACTTGATTATTATTTAGATCGCAATTTTTTGGAAGGGCGAGGTTCGGTTGAGATTAAAGGCAGTGAATTTCAATCTACCGCCAGCAGTTTTAGCTCAGATCTTAATTTAAAAGATTTAAAACTCAGAGGAGATAATAAACAGGCTGCAGTTGATTTTTCAGATCTGACAGCGGAGTAGTGGGATTAATTTAATGATTATTTTAATTGAGGAGCAATTATGATGCAGAAAAAAATTTTATTCTTTTTATTAATATTTATACTGACCCTTACTGCTAATGCAGCTGCAGTCAGGGAATTAAATGGTGATAATCTTAATCTGGAACAGACTGCTCAGGGCCAGATTTTTAAGGCTACCGGTAATGTAGAATTTGTCTACGATGAGCTGCGCATTACAGCTGAGGATGAAGGTATATACCGTCGTTATAATGGAGAAGTTGAATTCAGAAAAAATGTTCAACTTTTTTATCAGGAATTTGAGGCTGAAGCAGTTGAGCTAACTGGAAATCTGGCTGACCAGATTTTTCATTTAACTCAAGAAGCTGAAGTAAGGGGCGAAAATTCTCTGCTGCAGGCAGATCAAATTGATATTTATCGAGCTGAAGATAGAATTGAAGTTCTGGGTAATGCCTATCTGGAATATAATAATTTTTGGGCTGAGGCCGACCAAATAATTTACTATCTTGATCGAGAGTTAATTTCTTTAAAAGGTAATGTTAAAGGTGAGCGGAACGGAGAATCCTTTAATTCTCAGGCAGCAGAAGTTAATCAAAAGACCGATGAGGTAAAACTTACAGGTCAGGCTACTCTGCGCTTTAGTGAAGAAAATTCTGCTGCAGGCAGCGGCAGTGAGACAGCGGGGGAGTAATTAGATGACTATCAAAGCTCAGGGTTTAATTAAAGAATACAATAAAGAAAGAGTAGTCAATGAGGTTGACCTTAAGGTGGATCGCGGCCAGATTGTTGGGCTTTTGGGCCCTAATGGGGCTGGTAAAACAACTACTTTTTATATGATTTTAGGTTTGATTAATCCGGATGGTGGTCAGATATTTTTTGATGAACATAATATTTCTAATCTGCCTGTTTACAAACGTGCCCGGCTCGGGATAGGTTATTTACCCCAGGAGGCTTCCATTTTTCGTAAATTGACAGTGGGTGAGAATTTAAAGGCAATTCTGGAATATCGAGATTTAGATAAAAAAGAGATTGAAAAAAATATTAAAGAGCTGCTGCAGGAGTTTCATATTGAAGGTTTAAGAAATCGTAAGGGATTTCAGCTTTCCGGTGGCGAAAGACGTCGGGTGGAAATAGCCAGAGCCCTGGCGGCAGATCCTGCTTTTATTCTTCTGGATGAGCCTTTTGCAGGAGTAGATCCGATTGCAGTTAATGATATTCAGGAAATAATCCGCTATCTCAAAAAACGAGGTCTTGGTGTTTTAATTACTGATCACAGTGTGCGAGAGACTCTTTCGATTACAGATCGCGCCTATATTATGCACGAAGGCAAAATCTTGCTTTCTGGAACTTCAGAAGAAATAGCCCAAAATGAGCAGGCTCGCAAATTCTATCTCGGCGACAAATTTAAAATTTAGTGAGGTGCATCTTTTTGAAGACAATTAATAAATACATTTATAAAGAATTGATTGCACCTTTTTTCTTTGGTGTGGCAGCTTTTACAGGTATTTTTATCGGAACTGATTTAATTTTTGATCTGACAGAGTTTTATACTCAGTGGGGAGTGGATGTTTTTACTTTAATCAGACTTTTCTTTTTGAGTCTGCCGGAGATTATAGTTTTAACCTTTCCCATGGCTTCTCTACTGGGAACAATTATGGCTTACAACCGACTTTCGGGTGATAGTGAGATTACAGCCATGAGAGCCGGAGGAGTGAGTATCCTTTCTCTAGTTTTACCGGCCCTCATTATGGGACTGGTAACCAGTGGGGTTACAGTTGCCATTACCGAGTTTCTGGTTCCTAATGCCAATTACCAGGCAGAGCAGATAATGTATCAGGCTCGTCATGGTGAGCAGAGACCGAAAACTCAGTATGACTTATTTTTGACTCCTATGGACAGCAGTACCCGCAGACCGGATTATATACTCTATGCACACAGTTTTAATGGCGAAAGTGGTATGATGGAAGATGTGGTTGTTCAGAGTTTTGAGGATGGCAGTCCGGACAGTGTTCTGGAAGCAGAGCGTGCAGAATGGCTGAGTGATGGCTGGCATTTTTATAATGGCACAGTATATTTTCTGGATCGAAATAATCGGCAGCCGGCGCTGGAGTTCAGTACCTATCGTTCCCGGGAGGAGATTCATTCTCCAACACAGGCTGGAAAACTCGGCAAGAGTATAGACGAGATGAATATTAGGGAATTAAGTGAGCATATTGCACTTAAGGAGGAGCAGGGTAGGACCGCCTACGAAGAGCGGGTAGCTCTGCACCATCGATTTTCAATTCCGCTGGCAAGCTTTATTTTTGCTCTACTGGCAGCGCCACTGGGGATCAAACCACAGCGTTCTGCCGGTTCGGCAACTGGTTTTGGAATCAGTATAATAATTATTTTTATTTATTATATTTTAATGACAGTTGGAGATGCTCTTGGTAGTCAGGGGAGTATTCAGCCCTGGTTGGGTGCCTGGCTGCAGAATATAGTGATATTTATTGTTGGTGTTGGACTGCTGATTAAGACGACGAGACAGTAATTAAGGAGGTGGAGATCATTAACGCATTTGTTATAATAGCAGCGGTAGTAATTTTAAGTGGTTTAATAGCCTATATTGGTGATCGAATTGGTATGAAAATGGGTAAAAAGCGGGTATCTTTGTTTGGTCTCCGCCCCAGATATTCTTCGATTATTATAACTATAGTAACAGGTATTTTAATCGCCGTTCTTTCTGTTACTATTTTGCTGGCAGTTTATTCCGAGTTGAGACAGGCTTTATTCAATATTAATGATGTACTGACAAGACTGGAATACTTGAATGAAGAACTTCAAAATAAAGATCAGGAACTGGCAGCTAAAGATAAGAAGCTTAATAAAAAGGACCAGGAACTTTCCAGTTTGCAGCAGGAAATCGAAACAAAAGAACAGCAGATAACGGAAAAAGAGGCTGAAATTGCGGCTCGCAAAAAAGAAATTGCAAAACGCGATCAGGAGATAGCGGCTGTGGAAAAGGAACTGGACGAATTGAGTCAGAATAGAAATGAACTGCAGAACCGGGTTAACGAATTGAGTTCTCAACGAGACGAGCTGGAAACTCAGGTGTCTGATCTGCAGCAACAAATATCGGAACTGGAAGCTGACTATGATAAATTGCGGGAAGTTGCCAATCAGCTGCAGGCCGGTGTGATTTACTATATGGGAGAAGATATGGTCTACCAGAAAGGTGATGTAGTTTACACTGATACTCTTGAGGGAGGACGCAGTGAGCAGGAGACAATTTCTGCTTTAAATAAATACCTGCAGGCAGCTAATAAGGTGGCGCTTCAAAAAGAGATTGAAGTTAATCAGGATACTGGAATGGCACTTCGTCTGCAGACAGAGGATATCTTAAATGCTGCCCGCATTATTTATAATATGGAGCCTGGCAGTAGAGTTATTGTTTCTCTAATTGCAAGAGTAAATGTTCCTAAAAATGACTGGTTATATGCTAATTTCCAGCTTTATGAGGATTTTAAAGTCTTTGAGCAGGGCCAGTTAATTAGCAGCAGAGAAATTAGTGCTGAACAGAGCAGTAAGGAAATTGAAACTGAATTAGAAGCACTGCTGCAGGATATAAACGAAAAAGCAATTAGTCAGGGGCTTTTACCGGATAATTCCGGTCAGGTAGGCAGTATCAACTTCAGTCAGTTTTATGATCTGGTCAACAGAGTTCGTGCTGCAAGTGGCAAAGTTCGGATCAGTATTTATGCTGATGCTGATATCTGGCGTCAGGATCGACTAAATGATAATCTGAAATTTGATCTAGAAGAGCTGAATCCTGAGTCTGAGAATACTGGCAGAAAGGCGGATAATAATGAGTGAATTATTAGCACTGGATCCCGGTCGTGATAAGATAGGAGCAGCAGTTCTCTCTTTTGCTGGAAGTGAGAAAGAAAAAACAATAATAAAAAAAAATGTGTTATTAGATCATCTAAATGAGATTTTTAATCACTATCAGATTAAAGAAATTGTAATTGGTAATGGAACCGGAGCTGAAGAGTTGAGAGAAATAGTGACTGGTGCCTATCCTAAAATGAAAATCAGTCTGATTGAGGAAAAATATACAACCGAGGAAGCTCAGGCCCGTTATCTGGCAGAAAAACCAATGTCTAATTACGAAAAACTGCTGCGAAAAATAGTCAGCTGGAAGATAAAAAAACCTCTGGATGACTATGCAGCCTTAATTATTGGTGAAAAATATTTAAAAAAGCTTGACAAAAGCAAATAATACCATTACAATGTGATTTGAGGATGAAGAATATAAATAGTTTGAATAATTATATTTGACTTTTTAGTTAAAGTGCTGATATAATTTAATTTGCAAACGAAAGTTTAATATTGCTTATAAACTCGACGCTAAAATGCGGCGGAAAGGAGGTGCCCCCCAGAGCTGCGGAGTTGTAGAGTTATAAGAGTTCTAAGATGCTTATTTAAAAATCTTTTGGACAGATGAAGAGGAAACTAGGTAACTCGCTCGGATGTCCTCTATGATTGCATAAGTTATTAGAACTTATATATCGAAAGAAAAAGAAAGATAACAATCAAGGGGGATTTTAATAATGAAAAAACTTACAATTACAATTGCTTTACTGTTAGTTGTAGCATTTGCTATGCCTACCTTTGCACAGTCATTCTCTGACGTGCCAAGTGATCACTGGGCATATGATGCAATCAACAAGCTGGTTGCTGCTGGTATCGTTGAAGGTTATCCTGATGGCGAATACAAAGGTGACCAGAACATGACTCGTTACGAAATGGCTGTTATGGTTAGCCGTGCTCTAGACAACATTGTTGCTGAGCAAGAAGCTATGGCTGAAGAAATGGACGCTATGGGTGAAGGTCTAACTACAGGTCAGGCTGAAGACGTAACTGCTATCGTTAAGTCCTTAATGGAAAAGAACATGCCTGAGAACGAAACACTTAGTGATGGACAGGCTGAAGAAGTAGCAGATATCGTTGATGCTTTAACATTCGAATTAAAAGCTGAACTTAAAGTATTAGGTGCAGACGTTGATGCATTGTCAGCTGATATGGCTGAAATGCAGAAAACTGTTGATCAGCTGAAAAAAGATATGCCAAATGACAACATTGAATTTGGTATGGATATAACTACAACATTCGAAACTGCTAATTATGGTGATGAGCCTGCAGCAGCATTAGCTTTATGGGCTGATGGAGATGCTTTAGATTATGATATTGCTGGTGATACTGGAGATTTTCCAGCTGAAGAAGCTTTTTATCAAGAGTATGATTTATCAGTAATGGGTAATTTAGGTGAGGCTAAATTTGATTTAGCTGTTGATACAACTACTACAGTATTTACTCAAGAAGATACTTGGTTTAATGATGTTTCAGGTTTAAGTTCGGCAGTATCAAACCCTGCAAGTGCAGATTCAAATGATTTTGTAATGGACACTGCACTTTTAGAAGTTGCCTACAAAGATTATGGATTTAAGTTTGGTAATTTCAGCGACTACCAAATTGAACCATATTTTGTTGATGAAGAAGATCGTGATGGTATGGAAATGACCACTTCTTATATGGGTAATGACATCAAAGCATTTGTTGTTGGTACAGATGGAGATGGAACTGCTGAAACTGATGAAGAGACATTTGGTGCAACAGTTACCAGAGAGATGGATTTTGGTACTGTTACAGGTAAACTTTATCACGTTAGAGATCATCCATCCTATGATCAGGTAACTGATCTTGCTGTTGAAGTATCTGGAGTAGAAGTAACAGAAGCTTTAACAATGGGTGGAGAAGTTGTTTATAATGATTATGAAGATTTAGCAGGTGCAAGTGATAGTGATACATTATTTAATGTAAATGCTGAATTTGCTGTAAGTGATGCTTTAACAGTTGACGGTATGGTAGAGGTTGTAGGAGAGAATTTTGTAGCTCCTTATAATGACCTTGAAGAAGCTGCAGATTATGACCTATTTAACATTGGTGCTACTTATGTATTGAATGAAAACAATACAGTAACTGGTGACTATACTTTTGTTCAGCCTGGAGATAGCTTCACAAATCAAGAGGATGAAAGTACAATTTCTGTAGGACTGGATAACACATATGGTGACTTTACAAACAATGCATCTGTAGAATTTACTACAAATGATGGCTTTGAAGATGGTCACGATGCAACAGTTGTTGAATTAGGTACAAACTATGCTTGGAATGAAACCACAACATTGGGTGCTTCATTTGTTAACGTAAATGAAGAAAAAACAGCCGGTGATGTAATTAGCTATAATTACCTAAAAGGTACAATGGCTAAAGAGCTTGCTTCTAATGTAACCTGGAATACTGAAGTTCATTGGATTGATGGTACTGTAGGTCCTCTATATACTAATGCGGACTTTGATACAGTTCCAGCTGACGTTGATGGAACTGGTAATGCAGTTATTTCATCTCTAACCGTTAGCTTCTAAATAGACACAAAATAGAAATAAAACACCCGGGGGATTTTCCCTCGGGTTTTCTATGTTATAAGGAAAATTATGTAAATATACAAGGAGGAATTTAAAAAGTGAAGAATAAAATTATAGTTTTAATGATGGCTTTACTAATGGTAGGACTTGTTGCAGGTAATGCAGCAGCTTCTGAATGGGAAGCTATTGGTGGTATGGCTATTACAGAGGTGACTTTAGATAAGTGGAATACAACTATTGATGATTTGAATGGAGGATATTTTGATGAAAAAGGAAAGATATTAGCTAAGTTGCCTCCTGGTAGCTCAATTGATCAGATCGAAAAAATGGATAATATTGATCGAGTGCCAATTGTTTATCTAGGAGCTCAAAAAGCTTTAACTGAACAGTGGGATGGAACTATTAGATACGAATATATCTTTGGTGGTGTAGAAGGTTCTTCTGAAATTAACGGAATAAAGCATACTGGAGAAACTGATGTACGATTACATGGTTTAGCTTTTTTAGCAGATTATAATCTAAATGACCGCTGGTCTTTAGGTGGAGGCTTAGGATTTTATAGAGGTACTAAAAACAAAAAACTAGTTGGACCTTATTTTGGTAAGTTAGAACAAGATAATGATTATGATCTGGATGCAGTTAGCTACCGTTTAGGTGTAGCTTATGAGCGTTCTTTTGCAGAAAATTGGAATCTTAATGCTGCTTTAGGTTATATTTATATGGAAATAGATGATCAAGATGAAGGAAATGTTTACAGTAAAGGTTTTTCTTATAGTTTAGGTGTTGGATATAACTTTTAAATATAACTTTAAGAGCCCTTAAGGCAGAGATTTCAATTCTGCTTTAAGGGCTTTTTCTGTCTCTGTAGACTTTTCTCCTAACAAAATAATAAAGTAAACGTAGACGTAAACAGTAGACGTAAACTGTCTACGTAGGGAGAGGGGGAATATTAGTGCCTAAAAGAATAATAACAACTAAAGCTGAAAGTAAGCTCGGTCCAAAAGTAATAAGTATTTCTAACCGGAAGGGTGGAGTTGGGAAAACCACTCTGACTACAGTCATGGCTGAGGAAGTAGCCAATGCAGGTTACTCTGTAATGATGCTGGACCTTGATTCACAGACTGACCTGACTGACATCAACCTGAGCCAGAATGAAGATAGTAATCTTTTCGATCTACTAACAGGCCAGAAAGCATTGGAAGATGTAGTAGTTGAGCTGCCCGGCAAAGTAGACAAGAAAATCATAGCCGGGTCAGCTAGAGTGGATGAAATACAGACTGGTGTCAGCAACACTCTGGCAGAAATAGTGGAGGAGCTGAAGGAGACCTATGATTTTGTTCTCTTGGACCATCCACCGAGTCTGACTGAACTTTCTAGAGCTGGCTACATTGTCAGTGATCAGTTGCTAATCATTGCAGAAGCCCAGCAGCTTGCACTAAAGAATCTGATCAGTTTTCTACTGGAAATCAAAGAACTGCAGTTGAAGGCAGAAACTAAGCTGAAAGTTCTAGGAATAGTGGCTAACAAAGTGGATCTAAGAAGAAATCTGACTAAGAGAATGCTTGCAGAGTTCAAAAGAACCTACCCGGTTCTCTTCTTTGAGAACTACATCGGAGTAGATACAGCAATTCCCAATGCTCAATTCAATCAGGAAACAATGAGAGATCTACCATGGAGGGCAAGAACCTTGAGCCAGTTTGAAAGAGTAATAGAAGAGATGATTCAGCGGCTGCAGTAGGTGAAGGACTAAAAATCTAAGGGGGATTTTTGATGCCTAAAAAAGTACAGGTAAATAAACCAGAGTTGAAAAAGAAGTCTAAAGTAAAGGATAATGATGCTGCTTTGAAAGAGAATCTGAAAAAGCGAAGAGAAAAGAAAAGCTTTGATGAGGTTCACACCAGGGTTACTACCTATCTTGAAAAGCCAGTCAGGGAGAAGATGGAGCTGCTCAAGGATAAGGATGTAATAGATAGCTATACTCA